>Ga0208788_1000036_pt1 | contig 91492 bp, 99 predicted proteins | sample Wag4_2014_7_11_3_FD_187363 | JGI IMG/M metagenome (GOLD analysis project Ga0208788, IMG submission 187363) | Fresh water mixed with fracking chemicals microbial communities from Ohio, USA - Utica-2 Time Series FC 2014_7_11 (SPAdes) (version 2) ... | reverse complement strand
TTCTTGCCGATATCGATATCCAGAAGCGTCACGGTATTCATGAGAGATCCTCCTTCGGTAAAGAGAGAAACCCGGTAAGTCTAGACTCACTGGGTTTCTCGAGCAGGGCTGACCATCTCATTAAAGGAAATCAGTACTTTTTTGGTATGAAAGCGCACATCGTTGTCGACGCCGAGTCGGGTTTGGTGCATAGCCTGGTGGGCACGGCGGCGAATGTAGCGGACGTGACTCAGGTCGATCGATTGCTGCATGGCGAGGAAACTTACGTCTGCGGCGATGCCGGTTACACCGGCGTGGACAAGCGCCCTGAACATCAGGGTCGCGAGATGATCTGGTCGATTGCCGCCCGGCCCAGTAGCTATAAAAAACACGCGAAAAAGAGTTTGATCGGTCGCCTGCGACGTAAGATCGAATACGCCAAGGCGCAAGTCAGGGCCAAGGTTGAACATCCATTTCGAGTGATCAAGCGTCAGTTTGGTTATACGATAGTGCGCTTCCGTGGTCTGGCGAAGAACATCGCACAGCAGACGACATTGTTCGCGTTGTCGAATCTGTGGATGGTGCGAAAGCGGTTGTTGAGTGCGGGAGAGGTGCGCCTGTAATGCGGGCTAATCACCCTAAAACGGCGTGATTAGAGGGAAAGTCATGAGTTAAGAGCAGAAAAGGTCTGGTTTTCGACCGAGTAAGCGTTTTTTGAACCTCAAGCAGAGAGGGCATCAAAAATCGGTGGGTACTTCAGACCTTCCTTAGAGGCTATTGCAATTACTACCACGTACCCGGTAATACACGGCGACTGGATGCTTTTCGTCGGAAAATTATCGGAGCGTGGAGGCATGCCTTTAAGCGGCGGAGTCAGCGACACCGTCTGAATTGGGATCGCATGACTGCGCTGGCACGGTTATTCATACCCTATCCACGAGAGCTAACTATGCATCCTTATCCCATAACCCGCTTCGGCGTCAAAACCCAAGGCAGGAGCCGTATGCGGTAATTCCGCACGTACGGATCTGTGCGGGGGGGCAGGTGACTGCCATTCTACCGCGACCTCTCTTTCCGCCCCCGATGTGCTTTTTTAGGAAAATTCGAAGAGGCGACAACTATCTGACACCGGGGGATAGCTTGGCAGAGGCTCTATGTTAAATGTATTTATGATTATAGGGGGGGCAGCTGACAACCTTACGTTCCGTCGGTGATAATTCCACATAAAAGATAACTGTGGCGTCACGTGAAAAGAAAATTACTTTTTTGTCAGCTTGATGCAAGGCTTGTTGAATGTGCAATTAGTTGCTTTTACGTTTCTGGTGTTTGGCTTTTTAAGCGATCAGCCGCCATGAGGACAGTTGCTGCCCAACACTTGGTACTCGATGGTGTTGAGATTGCCCCTAGTGTCTTCGTAGGTCATGTGCGAAGGGACCAGCCCACAATACTCAGCGGTTGGAGTCACGTTAACCACCTTTGCAATGTCAAGGTCCAGCCCATACTTATAGTGGACAATTTCAGGCGCGGCTTTACCGTTTTTGATGGCATATTGCTCCATTGCCTGCTGATTCGTTTGCAACATTTGACCGTAGACGCGATCCTTTCCGCCTTCAGCCATGGTTGCGGAGGAAGCTGCCAACATTGCAATAGTGATGCCTGCATTCAATATTTTCATGATTTTCATGATTTTCACCTTCCTATATCTAACTTGTAATTAGATAGTAGCAAGTGATACCTGTCAAAAAGCTGCCGCTAACATTACTTATGTGTAAGGTATGATATTTTCTCTTTAATGTCCTCTCTAGCAGTGCACCTATTGTGGTTTACTCCTCGTCAGTTAAACAGGATCGGATGCTGCTTAATACCCATGCACAACGAAATACTAACAAACTAGAAGCTGACAGAAATGTAATCTTGATTTCAGTCGGTTGTCCGCTGAGCGTGGTATAGGGTGAAATGTGCGCCCTTGAGCATAATTAACTTGAAAACGATGAAATGGCATTTTGCCCGCATTATGCTTGGTAGCCTTGAGGCCAGGGGCAAACACCTTGAAGCCGAACATTTTCGCCTAATGATCAACTGCGCCGAGATCTGTCAGACGTCGGCCAATTTCTTGTTGAGTGGTTCCACCTTTCACCACCACGTTTGTGGGGTTTGCGCCGAGAATTATGAGGCTTGCGCGAAGAGCTGCGAACAGGTCGGTGGTATGGAAGATTGCGTTAGGGCCTGCCGTGAATGCGCAGAGAGCTGCCGCCAAATGGCTGGTGGCGAAGGTTAGTCAAGCCCCATGCAGTACAGAAATAGCAGTTTCCGTGTTCGGGGGCCATGGCATGCATGTGTCAACCCTCCGGCCCTAACAAGAGGTTCACAATGTCACAGCATATCAAGCACAACAGCTCTAGCCGGTTCACTTTGATGATGACCCTCGGCAGCGATGGCTGTCGCGGTCATGGTAACAGCGCCGACGTGGACCAGTGCCGCAGAACCCGTGAAAAGCGAATCGATGCCGATGCCTTCCGAGCAGATGGATCACTCGAAGATGGACGGCATGAAAAAAATGGGTGGCATGTCCAAAACCGGTGATGTGGATTATGACTTCGCGGCCAACATGCGCATGCATCACCAGATGGCAGTCAAGATGGCGCAAGCCGAACTCAAAAGCGGAAAAAATCCAGAGATGCTACGTATGGCCAAGGACATAATTGCCGCACAGGAAAAGGAAATCGCCGTCTTCGATCAGTGGATTAAAACAAATAAAAAACCATGACCATCACCTTGAACGGGTACTGGACGAAAACTAAGTTCCGCTTGGTCCATGGATTTCCAGAGCCATTCTCGCTAGGTCAAAGGTCTGCAAGCAGAGGCACTGATCTGAGCCTGAGACGATGCTCGGTTACTATGCCTGGAGAAGCCCAATTGCTTGGGAGCTGTAGAGGCAATACTTGACCAGAACGTGGGGCAAAGCCCAGAGCCGTGCAGAGCTGATCCCGATCACGCACAACTATCCCGGTTTTCCTCAAGGTGTTTCGGGCGCCGAGTTGTTGGCACGGCTGCGCAATCAGGCAGAGCGCTACAATATTTATGTCCGACGAGCCACGGTGCAAGCACTATTAAAGCGAGGAGACGACTTCATCGCCGACATCGATGATGACCGCGTTGTGGCGTCGACTGTGCTTCTTGCCACCGGCGTTATTGATAAGCCCCCCGAGATACGCGATCTACGTGAGGCCACTCTCGGTGGCTATGTGCGTTGGTGCCCGATTTGCGACGGATACGATGTCATCGACCAGGACATTGCTCTACTCGCCTCCGCCAAGGAAGGTTTCAGGCATGCGCTATTTCTCCGTACCTACACCCGCCAGCTCACACTAATTGTGCAACCGGGCGGCAGAGAACTAGACAACGACGAACGTCTCAAAATTGCACAGACAGGCATCCGGCTCATCGAGGATCCGATCGCGCAAATCCGCAAGATCAAAGGGCATCGTGTGGCGATACGCTTAGCTAACGGCGGCGAACTCAGTTTCGACACCCGATACCCGATGCTTGGCTGCAACGCACGGACCGAGTTGGCTAAAAGCCTCGGCGTAACTTTTGACAGCAATGGCGAGTTGTTGGTGGACACCGGCCAGCGCACGTCAGTCCTGGGGTTGTACGCGGCGGGCGATGTAGTCAACGCGCTCAATCAGATGAGTGTTGGAGTCGCCCATGCGGCAACTGCGGCGACCGCGATACATAACGCCCTCAAGGACAACTATCGCTGAAAAGGTAATATCCAAGACGGTCTGCTTCGGCCATACCGCGATAGCAACTAATGCCCACGACATTACGTGCTGATGAGATGCGACTCGGACCGAGGCGCGACTTTAGAGTGGTAAGCGAAGCGTCGTCGGGCAATACCGCCGAACTGAGCCTGGCAGGCGGCAAGCTGAGCTGTGCTCAAACTGACGTTTCCCGGCAAGTCGGCTGAGCTGTTTCGCTTCGTCTGGTCGTGAGCAAAAAAAACTTTTCCGAAGCGCTCAATGCCAAGTAGTCGATCATGATCAATGAGCGACTGGTTGCGGCGGCGCACCATGGTAGGCAGGCGATTGCTCGCCGAACACCATAAGCGGCGGGTGAGCATCGTCCAATAAGCCCTGGTTTGTTAGACGGTCTGCGCCATTGATGTCACTTGCAGAAGGCGTGAGCCCAGCGTGATGGAATGCAAGCCGGCGCGAGTGAATGCAAGCTCACTCGCAGCAAATGTGAGCCCGAGCGCATCGTCAGTCGCAGTTAATTTGAGATTGCGAGTCCGGCCGTTTTCTAATGCAAGCCGTTACAACTAAGATCCTGATATTGCCCTACCTGGATCGTGGCGCGCATCTTCGATGCTGAGCTCTGTAAAAGACATGGCGGCACCTTACGGAGGGTGAGGTGTTGCACTCAGTCTTCGCGGCCGGCCATTTATGAAAATGTCATTAATCTACGTTCAGTAAGCCTGCGCGCAAGAGCAAACTCTTGAAGTGGCCAATTTTGTTTGACTTGGTGTTCATGCTCTAGTAATTAGAGCGCATCCGTGGTCAGGGGTCGATAGGCTCTCAGATTATGAACACAAGAATTAGAAAACCAGAGGAGCAAAACATGTACAAGTCCAGATTGGCGCTTGCCGTGGCCGTTGGGGTATTGGCTCAGCAAGCCGGCGCTGCCGGTTTTATCGAAGACAGCAAGGCCTCGATCAGTTCCCGGACCATGTATTACAATGCCGACAACCGTGAAGGCGGCGCCGACCAGCGCGAGTCAGCGCAAGGCTTCAAGCTCGATTACGCCTCTGGCTTCACCCCGGGTACCATCGGTATCGGTTTCGACGCTCAAGCGCTTTGGGGCATCCATCTGGATGGCGGTCGTGGCCATCGTCCCAACGCTAACAACACTTTCTTTCCAAGTGACAGCGATGGCTCTGCGGTAGACGAGTGGAGCCGCATCGGCGGTAACTTCAAGGCGCGTATCTCCAAGACCGAAGGCCGCCTCGGTAGCGCACTGGCGCCAAACCTGCCAATCCTTGTCGCGAACGACAGTCGTCTGCTACCGCAGACCTTTGATGGTGGCATCGTCACGTCCAAGGAAATCGACAACCTGACCTTCACTGCCGGTCAGTTAGAGCATGCCTACGGCCGAGCTTCGAGCAACCGTACCGGCCTCGCGGTGTCTGGCGGAACCCAGGACAGCAACCAGTTCCGTTTCGGCGGTGCTGACTGGAAAGTTACCAAAGACCTGACGCTGCAGTACTACTACTCGAACCTGGAAAACTACTATACGCAGAACTTCTTGGGCCTGGTGCACGTCCTGCCGATTAGTACCGAGCAGTCCTTCAAGACTGACTTACGCTACTTCGACAGCCGCTCCGACGGCAAAAACGGCCAGACCGGTTATTTCTTCGACAATAACGGTGGTTTTGCCAAGAACGCGAACGAGGTCGACAACAAGACGTGGAGCGCCATGTTCACTTACACCCTGGGTGGTCATGCATTCCTGCTCGGCCACCAGCAAGTCGGCGACGACGGAGGTTTCGTCTGGTTGAACCAGGGCAGCGTTCGGGGCCGCAATGGCAGTCTCGAAGGCGCCGGTGGTTCCAGTTTCTATCTGTTCACCGACAGCATGGTTAACCAGTTCGCCCGCGCCGGCGAGAACACCACCTTCGGTCAGTACTCTTATGACTTCGCCCGCCTCGGGGCGCCTGGCCTGAAGGCGTCGATTTCGTACCTGAGCGGCGACGACATCAAGAACAAGAGCGGCAACGGCGACTACTCCGAGTGGGAACGCGACATGCGTGTTGACTACTTATTTCAGGACGGTGTGCTCAAAGGCTTCGGCGCTACCGTGCGTCACGGAGCTTACCGTGGTAGCGGCGAAAGCGTCGCCGACCAGGACCAGACTCGCCTGATCTTCAACTACACGTATAGCTTCCTGTAGTCGAGCGTAAAAAAGGCCTCGATCGACGAGGCCTTTTAAAGACGTTCTTGAACTTCATGACAAAGAATTCGCTATCCCGGTAACCGCACGTGGACATTCGAGGGTTTTGCCGACGCCGGTTCGACCGGTTTGCCATCGTGCAGGTTGCTTCGCAATCGTGGTTAAGAGTTGTTTCTCTCGTAGAGCACGTCGGGTAAATAGATCAGGCCGCTGCCTGATTCGGTTGGTAATCAGTGCCGTGACGCAGCATCGCCCAAGCCATGCGTGCAGTTTTGTTGGCCAGCGCAATAGCGGCCACATTGGGATGCGATCGCTCGGCTAAACGAACGGCCCACTGGCTGAGTCGATCCTCTTTGGATTTGGCTGTGCGTAGCACCGAGCGTGCGCCATGCACCATCAATGTTCGCAGATACGCATCACCGCGCTTGCTGATACCGAGTAGTCGATCCTTATCACCAGAACTGTGTTGCCTCGGTGTCAGTCCCAGTGAGGCGGCAAACTGTCAGCCATTGGCAAACTGACGGGCATCACCGAGAGCGACGACGAGCGCTGTGGCGATCATTGGGCCGACGCCGCGCAGCTGTTGAAGACGGACGGCGGACGGCTCGCTTGTCGCGATCGCCGTGATCTCGCCGTCGAGTTTGCATACTCGTTCATCCAGCGCACGAAGGTCGCCCCACAAACCATCCAGCAGACGACGAAAGCGTGCCGTCAAACCGTTATCCGCATCTTCTAGCCAGCACGGTATCGCACGACGCAGCATCAGTAATTCCTTCGGTGCAACGAGGCCGTACTCGGTAACCAGCCCACGGATCTGATTGGTTTTGGCCGTCCGCTGTTCGATTAAGCCGGCCCGGATGCGATGCGTCGCCTGGATATCCTGTTGTTCGATCGTCTTGATGGCGACGAATCGCATGGTGGGACAGCTCATCGCCTCACAGATTGCCTCGGCATCGTTGGCGTCGTTCTTGTTGCTCTTGACGTACGGTTTGACGAACTGCGGCGCGATCAGCTTCACCCGAAATCCGCGTGCTTGTAGTTGCCGGGCCCAGTGATGCGCACCACCGCAACTTTCCATGCCTATCTCACAGCCAGATTCGATCTTCTCCAACACCGTTTGCAGCCAGCGGTCACGCGGCAGACGCTGCCGCCAGACGGGTAGCTCATGACAATCCACGCCGTGGATCTGAAACACGTTCTTGGCCAGGTCGACCCCAATGCGCATAAGCTTCATGTGTGGACTCCTTCTCACGGTTGACTGTGGTTCGCACTTTCAGTCTGGCACTCAAGATGCCGAAGTGAGGAGGAGTCCATCCCATTGCTTTTGGCCGTTCTCAGCCCTTCGTTCGTTCTGTTAATCTGGTCCAGCCCAGGAAAGACGTGATGGTTAAGTCGGGTGCAAATAGGTGGTCAGAACGAATGCAAATTCATGGTCAGGTCCATGCAGTTTCGCAACCAGCAAGCGGACATCGGTCCACCCGGCACAAGGTCGACTGACCGAGATCTCCTCTTAAAGTAAGTTGCTTTGAAAACCCTTTACGTTGATGACCATTTGTTGACCATGCGTGCTAAAAATTCGTGTGAGGCCTTGATCAGCAAATAAAAAAAAGGCGCCACAAGGGCGCCTAAGCCGCCTCCCACCAAAGGAATAACAAGGAGACGGGGTGTACCTGTGTGAGCGAGCTTGCTACTGCTCGATTTAGAGAATTTGCAGCGGGTACTCCACAATCAGACGAACTTCATTCAAATCAGATTCGAAGGCAGTAGCCCGAGTCGTCGCTTGGCGCACACGGAAGGACATGTCTTTCAGAGAGCCGGTTTGAATGATGTACTTGGCCTCGATGTCACGTTCCCAACGCTTCTGGTCCTGCAGTGGGGCGCCATCAGCTCCTCGGCGCATATAGACGCTGTTCGCATTCGAGTAGTCAGCATCCCAGCCCTTCGCGTAACGAGTCATAAAGCTCAGGCCAGGAATGCCAAAGGACTGCATGTTCAAATCATAGCGTAGCTGCAAGGATTGCTCTTTCGGGGAGTTGAAATCGCTGTATTGGATAGAGTTATCCAGGAAAATCGAATCAGATTGGCGCAGGTAATCAAAATCGTCATCCCCATTGCTGCGCTGGTAGCCAACGGTCAGCGTGTGGGCGCTAAACTGGACACCGGTCTTACCGCTCCAGATGTTGTTATCGAAGCTGCCCAGCAGTTTTTTTCCCTCGTCGACTGCTCGGTAGTAGTTCAGGCCACCAATCAGCGCGACATTCTCGGAAAGCGGGTAGCTTAACGAGGTGCCTGCATAGTACTGGTTCCACACATCTTTGAAGCGGCTGGTATAGAGACTCACACCGACATTTTTGTTGACGGCGTAATCGCCACCCAGGTAGGCGATCCAAGGCGCGTCTACAGATCCTGCATAGAACGTAGCAAAACCGTCGCGCATGCTGCTTGAATTCGGTTGGCTCATCGCATGCAGGCGACCACCCTGCAAGGTCAGGCCTTCAATGCTGGTGTTGGCAAACGTGGCGCCACGAAAGCTCTCAGGCAGCAGTCGTGAGTCCCCATACGCCACAACAGGCGTGGAAGGAAATACGTCCCCAACCTTGACGACCGTATCTAGCAACCGAAGCTTGGTTGCTCCACCGACTTTTGAATAAGTATCCTCAGGTTGACCTTTGCTGTTGTAGGGCATGATGTCTACTGTGCCACCGGCTCCAGAACGGCCATCACCCGAGTCAAGCTTGATCCCTTGCATTGCGAATGCATCAATGCCGAAGCCCACAGTGCCCTGGGTGAAGCCTGACTCAAAACGTCCGATAATTCCGTGAGCCCACTCTTCCGAGTAGCCGTTCCCAGTTCGACTGGATTGACCGTTGCGAAAGTCGCGATTGAAGTAGAGATTGCGGTTGAGAATGTTAAAGCTGCTCCCCTCAATGAACCCCTCTGGTTTTTGCTCAACGGCCACTGCAACCTGCCCCATACTCATGCCAAGGGCAATGAGGGAAAGCCCATAAAAGCTTTTATTATTCATGTAGCACTCCAGGCTATAGCTTAGCAGAGCTTCTATGTGAAATATTTTTATGATTATGGGAGTGCAGGTAATTTACCCTGCGTTCCGTCGTCGATAATTCCACATGGAACATAACTGTAGCGTGACCTGAAAATTACTTTTTTGTCAGCAAAAAGTAAGGCGTTGTTGGATTTTCAGTGAGTTTTTTTACGCGTTCCTGTGTTTGGCTGGTAAGCGATCAACCGCCATGAGGGCAGTTGCTTCCCAACACTTGGTATTCGATAGTGTTGAGCTTGCCACTCGAATCTTCGTAGGTCATACGCGAAGGGACTAACCCACAATACTTAGCGGCTGTTGGAGTCACGCTAACCACTTTTGCGATATCGAGGTCCAACCCATACTTATAGTGGACAATTTCAGGCACGGCTTTACCGTTTTTGCTGGCATATTGCTCCATTGCTTGCTGATTCTCTTGCAACATCCGACCGTAGACCCGATCCCCTCCGCCTTCAGCCAAGGCCGCGGAAGAAGCTGCCAATATTGCAATAGCGATGCCTGCATTCAATATTTTCATGATTTTCTCCGTGCTCTAACTAATTTATAGTCAAATAGTAGTCCGCGATACCTGTCAGAAGGCTGCCGCTAACATTACTAATCTGTCAGGTATGATCTTTGCTCTGTTAATGGCATTCCGAGCGGCGCACCTATTGTGGTTAACGCTTCGTCAGCTAATAGGCTTCGGATGGTGTTAAATACCCATGCGCAACGAAATGCTAATCGACTAGAAGCTGACAGAAATGTAATATTGATTTCTATCGCCTGTCCGCCGAGCGAGGTCTAGGGTGAAATGTGAGCCATTGGGCATGCACTAACTTGAATGCTATGAAACAGCATTTTGCGCGCATTACGCTTGGTGTTTGTCTGCAGTATCCTCATCCGCGTTCAGTCCAAAATGATCAGCTGTTTTAATAGAAATTGTCGAATGCCGCTGCTCCCAGTACCACTGCTAGCGTTGTTTTTCCTTGGATGCGATGGAGAACATAGCTATGACCAACACCCCGATACCCCCTCGCATGAGCACTCACCAACACCTGCTGCCTTGTGTTGAGGCGTGTAGCCACTGCCACAAAATTTGCCTGTATACAGCGATGACCCATTGCCTTGCGGTAGGGGCAAACACCTTGAGGCCGGGATTTTCGGCTGATGATCAATTGCGCCGAAATCTGTCAGACGTCGGCTGACTTCTTATTGAGTGGCTCCACCTTCCACTACCACGTTTGCGGGGTTTGCGCCGAGATCTGTGTGGCCTGTGCCAAGAGCTGCGAACAGGTCGGTGATACATATTGTGCCAGTGTCGATCGTGAAGCCTCCCGTCACGCAGTCCAGCCCCATTGCGGTTTCCTTCTCCAGCGATTTCCTTCCCGTTCAAGCCCTTTCCGGGGTATGGCGACCTCCGCGCGTTTGATTCCTGTACCACACTGAGTTTCATTCCGCACCGCCTGGATGGCTTGCCTGCATGCGCTAGAGCGCTGCGCAGTGGATCATCGCAGCAATCGTTAACTTACACCCCAAACGCTATTGCACAGGCTGGCCCGTCGCGGCTGCCCTGGCGGTAACCGTGCAGGCATTGCCCAACCACCGCGCCTGACACTCAATGAAGCCTTATGGTTGGCCGAAGATAATGCCCCTTCGCTGAACGTCCAGGCGGCCAAACTGGAGATCGGGATGCCGACGGCGCTGATTGCCCAGGTGGAACGCAGCGGTAAGATTCAGCCGATCCTAACCCTCACCAGCCCCATACCTGAAGAGCGCCTGGTCCGAACATGAAGATGCTGGCGACAGTGCTGAGCGCGGCCTGGTCGCCGCGATTCGTGAAGGCGCCGTGCAGCGTGTTCGACCCAAGGTCATGACAGTGGTGATCATTGCCGGCCTGCAGCCGATTCTCTGGGGCAGCGGTGCGGGTTCCAAAGTGATGAAGCGGATCGCCGCACCGATGGTGGGAGGGATGATCACCGCTCCATTGTTGTTGATGCTGGTGTTGCCGGCGGCCTATTGCTATTGGTTGCTGCGACGCAAAGGGAGGAAATCAGCGTCCGGCACAGAAAGGTAACTGGGTTGCCAGGAACCCGGGTAACTTGGCGATGAGCACGGGTTGCCCAGTCATTTCGGCACTTAATTCTTATCTACAGCTCTTAAGAAAAGCTTCTTACACCCTGCAATTACGAAGATGTAATTTTCGCTTCATCTTAATGACAGGTTCGCACGTTTATACTTTTACCACGTGAGCGGAGGAATTGAACGTGAGTATCTTAAAAGCAGTACTGGCAGTTTCGGTTATTTCCGCCTCGTCCTTGGTAATGGCCGAAGGCGGCGGCGACCGTGTCTATGGTCGCATGATTCAGGACAACGAAAAGGCGATGCAGGAGTACGCTGTATCCCGCGGCAAGAACCCGCCCGAGGTAACCCACTATCGGTACGGCATGAAGCTGGACATCGCCAAGCTCGTGCATATAACCTCTACCGGTTCCAGCTGCGAGGTTATGCCGGCCCAAATGACCTATGAGGACTCCAACGGCAATCTGCAGATTCTTGAGTATCGCGTAATGGGGACAGCTTGTCGGAATCAAAACTGAACTTCAGATTGAACTTACAGAACGCTGACTGAAAAGTAACTTAAAGTCACTCTGCTGTTATTTGGCGTGTGTGAATATGGTGTGAGCACACGGACGATGCCCTGAGCACTATGGCAATTACTACAAGAAACTTGACAGAGATCACACTGCCAGAAAACATAGGAGCGTTACATGAATAGTGAAGCCCTGTTGGGTCTATCACTGATTGCTCTCAGCGTCAGTGCTGGACAGGTCACAATGGCTACTGAAGAGAAACCAAAAGGTTTCGTCGAGGGCTGCGGCCTCACCATTTTGAACCGCAATCTCTACTTCAATCGCGATTTCCGCAAAGGGCAGGCGAGCCGCACAGGCAACGGCTACTCGGAAGAATGACCTCATGGGATCATAGGAGGATTTATGTCTATCTTCACCGAGGGCGCTGTGGGCTTTGGGGACGACGCCTTTGCGATGCTGGGCCTGAACTCGACTCTGGCGACGGGCAATCCGGTAGTGGCGGCTCCTGCCTGAAAGCTTTTGCGGTATCACTATGGCCAACACCAGTATCGATGGCTTGGCCCTTCAGGGTGACCGCCTCCATTCAATGAGCGAGCCCAATTTCAGCAGCATGCGCGATGGCCTCACTACGTTCTACGCAGGCACCGTCGACTCCCCCTGGATCGCTTATTTTGGCAGCGATTATACGGTCAACGACAACGTCGGCATCAGTCTTTATACAAGCCGACTCAAGGATACCTGGAATCAGTACTACGCCGGCACCACGTTGAGCTATCTGCTCTCAGATGATGTCGCCCTGATCGGTGGACTCAACTACTACAACGCCGTCGATGAAGGGAAACAACAGTTGGGTAGCTTCGATAACAACATCTGGAGCGGTAAGGTCGGGGGTACAGTTCGGTGCTCATACCCGGGTTGGATTGCGCTTCCATCAGTTCTGATTGCAGCTGCTGCATCGAGCTGTGTATGCGGGCGGTTTCCTCGGCACGAATTCGATCGGCGTCTGGTTCGTACTCGAACTGGAGCAGGAAGTCTTTCAGCAAGAATTCATGGGTGCCATGGCTCACATAGGTTGACCGAGTTGAGCCATCGGGCTGCGGGATTTCAATTTCCTCGCGAGTACCAAATTTTGACGGGTGCGCTCGCATGACAATGGTGTGCGCGGTGTCATCGACCCACTTAATCGATTGCAGCAGCAGAACTGAATCGAGGGTGATGCCCTTTTGCGGGATCGCCGAAGTGGCTCGCCAGTATTGGCCGGCCTGAAGAGACTGGAATTTCTCCACACGCTCAAAGTCCTCGAGTGGGCGGCGGGTGGTTAGGGTGCCCCACGTGCTCTCAGGAGAGTACTCGCTGTACTAGAAAGCAGACTGGGGGTTCAGAAGATTCTTTATGCCATGGGCAGGCCAAGAGGGGAGGCTGAGCGGACATAAGCAGAATGCTCAGCGCGACAGGGGGCTGCCCGTCAGAGATGGCCGGATTTTGTCGGCGGGTTAAAGCAGTAACCGCCCGAGGTCCCATCTATCAGTAATGGCTCGGAGTGGAGCTGGGCTCGCGACAACTCCGCCCATTGCTCGGCTGCTTGACGAAGGTTAGTAAGACAACCTGGGCCACTACCGTTCTGCCCATAGAGTGCAGCCGGTATTGTCCCGGTCATCATTCCGGTGCTGATTGTCGCGGCAAACCCAGGCGCCAATAGCGCAGCAATGCCCAACCCGGTTACGATCGTTTTTAGTAATCATGACGGCGGCCTCGTCGAGTCTTCATCGTCGAGGCTACCCATTCGGCCTGGCGGTAGCAGCTCAATCTGAGCCATATCAGGGGCATCGGTCGTCAGTTATGAGGCGTGGCGTCGGCTTACGAAATAAATGCAACTTTTTGCAGATAGCTTCGACCGTTTGTCATGGTGATTTTTCTTGATCAGTAGGCCAGTTCGTTGCCGATAGCAGCAACGCGTCTGTGAAAGTCGTTCGTGGCTGAAAATCGCAAAGCAACACGGTTCGCCAAAGCCGATAAACGCGCGTGCCTGGAACGGCTGACCCCTACAAAAGCATCCGCCAGTTCTGGAATCTCGCGCATGTCGAAAGCGATTTTCTTGCCATCGACCAAGACGGTGCTAACGATGTAAACCATGTCAATTTCAGCTTTCAACACTGTCCCTATCGATACGGTTTCACCGTTTGTCAGCACAGCGGGGGCCTGAGGGCCTGCGCGATATTCGTTTGCCATCATCTGCATGTGCATTTCCGTTAATGGATGATTTGGGACTCGTACTCGGGCAAACAACACATGCCGAGGATGCTAGGACGCGCCCTCACTGGCTGGCCGGCCATCAGCCGCTTTTGGAGGTTTGGCTCGTCTGGCCAGCACCCATGAACCATGTTGAATATTCGCATCAGGTAATCGTCCTGAGTTGCCATGTGCTTTACATGCCATGGTTGATCGGAGAAAAGCGACGTTGATCCTTCAATTGATTCGACCAGCTCACGGTGTTCATCGAGCCGTTTGTTCACCGAGTTTCCGAACTGAAGAAGTGTTATCGCTTCTTCGCTCAACTGTGTACGCATATGGTTCTTTCCCTTACGAACGCGCTTGTACTTGGGCTTTGCTTACCCGTTGCTTCTGGCGCTCCTGAGTCATTCGCCAGAGACCTGCTACCCCCCAAGGCCAAGACCATCCTGCCAAACAAAACAACAGGAGGTTTACGCTTACGTCTGGCAGCAGCTCCAGCGGCTCGCCGTGACCGACCACGTAGACCCAGCACCATAGTGCGGTCCAAAGAATAACGACCCAAATTTTGAGGGCTTTAGCCTGTACTTTTGTCATGCTCGTTTCCGTTAATTCGCGGCGCATGCCGTTGAGGTGGTTTCTTGGGCTTCATCCGGTGGCCAAGTCAAATATGCCGTTGCCGCTCCAGACGCTATCAATCCAGCCAGCCAGATCCAAACCTTCACAGCTGCAAGATCAGCCGACGACTGAGTGACTATCTCCACCCACGGAGCCCAAAAAAGGCTAAAAAAAACCATGGAGGCGAGCACCGCTATACAAGTAATCCCTACGTTTTTCATAGCTTTTCCTCATCATGAAGGCCGTACCAAAGAACCGCTTGCGCGCCGAGACCAGCAACACCCACAACAGCGCCAAGAGTGATCAGCGTGCCTGAAGAATGCCAAAGGCCGAGCAAAGCTAACACCGCGCCGAAAGCACCAATCAACATCGGTACCCTGCGTGCCCAACGCGTCTGATGTTTGACCCGGGCGATCACTTGCTGCTTCAACTTCTTCAAATCCTCATCGCTCATCCCTGTTCGACTCCTGAGTCAGCGGACGCGAAAACCGCGCCCTGGTACTGCATCTATGCCGACCAAATTATGTAAACAAACCTTGTTAGACAGCGAAAATAAGGCCCTTGGAGAGTCAAGGTTTCTAAAAAGTGGAAATTAATACTCGAGATTCGGCGAGGTGTTTACAAAACTCAGAAATCGCCCCAGCCCCCTCATATGCCATCGGGTGAATCGTGGCGGGAATCCGGGGCGAATCAGTGAACAGCATTACAGCAAGAACGGGATTTTTATGAGGACCATCACGAATATCACGAATCGGCGACTAAAAATGTTTACTTATGATTGTGAATGATTATTATTAGCGCGCATCCACCCTGAAGGATATGCGTCAGTGATACGAACCTCTCCGGTGTTTTCCCGGTTACAAGCAGGGAACAACGTCTACGGCTTGCTCAATTCTCTACCTTCACCGATGCTCTGCGAAATGCTCGCGTTTGCGGGCTACGACTTCGTGATTCTCGATCTTGAGCACTTACTGCGCTCCGAAGAAGACATCATGCATTGTGTCCGCGCGTGTGAGGCCGCTGGCATTTCGCCTTGGCTGCGCATACCTCAAGTGGACGAAAAACTGATCGGTCGGGCACTGGATGCCGGCATCGAAGCCATTGTCCTTTCACGCGCCGAAAGTGCTGCGCAAGTTCAGCTCGCCATTGAAGCGGCGTTCTTTCCCCCCTTGGGGAAACGCGGAATAACCGGTGGCCGTATTACCGGATTCGGTCGCCTGCCCTTACCCGAATACATTGATCTGGCCAATCGTCAGACGCCGATTGTTCCCATGATCGAAAGCCGCGCCGGGGTCGACGCTCTCGGCGAAATCCTGCAACTGTCGGGCGTCGGCATGATCATGGAAGGTGCACTGGATCTGTCGCTCGATCTCGGTCTGGGCCCCGACCCTCTCAATCCCCAAGTCTGGCAAACGCTGCAAAACATGGCCGATGCCTGCCTCAGCGCCGCAATACCTTTCTGCGCAAACCCCCGCACTGCTGAACAGAACACGCTGTGGCGCGCTCGCGGGGTCCAAAGCTTTCTGGCCGGTGAAGACCGGGGCTTGCTGCATAACGCATTGAAAGCCCGCCTGCATTCTCTCCAACAGTAAAAATGAGCCAACGTAGTCCACATGAAAACAACAACAAAATCCCTACATTTTTCACTCAGTCTTATCACTTTGGGCATCTGTCACGGTGCCATGGCCGCCGATCAACCCGTCGATTTGTCCACCAGACCTGCCAGTAACATGGAACTGGCACCCATGATGATTCAGGGTGACGTTCTCGGGACGGCCAGCGATCAGGAGGTGCGTACCTATGCCGGCAGTCGCAGCGTTGTCGACTCCAGCGAACTGAAAAAAGCCAGCGTCCGCGGTGTGGACGACGCGCTGCAACGGGTACCGGGCATCAAGATCTTTGACGAAACCGGCACCGGCGCCTTGCCACAGATATCGGTACGCGGGCTGTACGAGAGTCGTAGCGGCCGGATTCAAGCGTTGTCGGATGGCATTCCACTAGCACTGGCGCCGTACGGCCAGACGGGTCTGTCGCTGTTTCCAGTGACCATGGCCACTGTAGACCGTATTGATGTCGTGCGTGGGGGCGCAGCGGTGCAATACGGTCCGAACAACGTTGGCGGGGTGATCAACTTCATCAGCAAGCCGATTCCGCGCGAGTGGGAAACCACTCTGCAGGAGAAGTTGACGTTCAATGCTGGCGGGCGCCAGTTGTGGGACAACTATGTGGGCACCGGCGGCTACCTGACCGACAACTTCGGCCTGCAACTGGACCTCAATACCCTGGGTGGCGAATACGGGCGCGAGCACTCCGAGACCGATGTGCAGAACTACCGTCTGCGCGGCCAGTGGAACATCGACGACGATCGCGATCTGAGCTTCGGTATCCAGCACTACAAGGCCGATATGGACCTGGCCGGAGCACTCAGCGTGCAGGATTACAAGGATGATCCACGGCAATCGACGCGTCCGCTGGACCGCTTCGAGGGCGACACCAATCGCGTGTGGGGCACCTACACCCAGCGCCTGGGCGCCATGGGGCCGTTCGACTCAGTAGAATACAGCTGGACCAACTTCGCCCACGACAGCTACCGCAACTTCGTAGTCGGCCTGCCGTTCACTCCGGACGGTACGGCGGTGACCAAACAGGACGGCCCACGCGACTTTAAAGTCTGGGGCACGGAGCCGCGCATCAGTGCCACCATCGATGGCGACACGGTTGGCCAGACCTGGTTGCTGGGCGCCCGTTATGTCAGCGAAGACATCGACTACAAGGTCAACCGCCAGCGCGTCGCTACCGGCGTGACGACGCCGTTCCGGGACTGGAAGTTCGATGACGACGCCCGCGCGTTCTACCTCAGCAACGCCATCAGTCTGCTCGATCATCGCCTGACCATCACCCCCGGCGTGCGCTACGAAAACGCCCGCATGGATTACGCAGACGGCATCACCGGGTTCTCGCGCGAGAACAAATCCGAAGAATGGCTGCCGGGCCTGACGGTGGGTTACCAGGCGACCGACGCCTGGTTTGTCTACGCCAACGCCCAGAAGTCCCTGCGTCCACCGCAAGTCACGCAGATCGTCAAGGAAGGCGATGTCGGCGCCGAACTGGCGTGGAACTACGAGACCGGCGTGCGCTATACGCCATGGGACGGCATGCGCGTCGACTTCAACTTGTACCGCATCGATTTCGACGACCAAATCAGCTACAACGCCACGACTGACCGCTTCAATAACCTTGGCAGCACACGTCACCAAGGTTTCGAGAGCGAGATTTTCTGGACGCCGCAAGCTCTACCTGATCTGGACCTGCACGCCAGCTATGCGTACCTCGATGCCAAGCAACGCAACGGCACATTCAAGGGCAACGAAGTGCCGTACTCCTCGCGCAATCAGTTCACGGTTGACGGTCGTTACCGTTTTGCCGAGCACTGGACCTACAACCTTGACGGCCTGTATGTCAGCAGCGCTTACACCGATGCCGCCAACTCCAGCGATGAAGATGCCACAGCCAGTGTGGGCAAACTGCCTGCTTACTGGGTCTGGAACACCGCCATTGAGCGTGAGTTCGAGCTGGCAGACAAAAGCGTCCTGACCGCGTCCGCGGGCATCAGCAACCTGTTCAACCGCGAATACTACTTCCGCGGTATCGACACCAGCCCGTGGGGTCGTCAACCCGCGCCAGAGCGCTCGCTCACCCTAGGCGTCAACTACCGCTTCTAAACCGCGCACTTGCGCACTTGTAAACCAGTGCCCGATCCTCCGGGACGGGCAACTGCTGCCCCCAGGAAACTGCCATGCAACGCCCATTCGTCATTCTTGCCCACGTCGCCCACCCTGCCATTCTTGAGGGTTTCCTGCCTGCCGCGCACAAACGCGGGTTGCCGATCGTGGTGATCACCGACCACGCTCAGGACCACCGGCGCCTGCTCGCCACCTCGCACATTTCGCCGGATGAGCTGCACGTTATCGAATGTGATGTGTTCAATCCGCTAGCCGTCGTCGAGACACTCAACAGCCAGGGTTTGCGCCCCGCCGCAGTGTTCTCCAACAGCGATCACCTGCAGACCGCGACAGCAATGGTGGCCGAGATATTCGAATGCCCCGGCAAGGACTGGCGACTGTGCTATGCGGCAAAGAACAAGGCGGCCATGCGCGAGCGCATGCAACGTCTCGGCTTGCCCGGCCCATGGTTCCAGGTGATTACATCGAATTCCAAACTGCCGACCGATGCGCCATGGCCGGTGGTCGCCAAGCCTCGTGAAGGCGTCGCCAGCCTGGACGTCAGACTGTGTCACAACGCCGCCGATCTGGCCGTTTACTGCAAACAGTTCTGGCAGCAGCAACCGGACCGGGCGTTGTTGCTGGAGGCGTACATGGAAGGTCCTTTATTCACCCTCGAGACACTGGGCGACGGGCGCAACCTGCAAGCCATCGGAGGCTTCGACGTCACCCTTTCAGCACCGCCGCATTTCGTAGAACTCGCCGCACGCTGGAATGGACAACTCAGCCGCGCGCAGCGCGCCGGCGCGCTGGCTCAAGTGGCCGCGTTCGGGGTCAATTTCGGGGTTTGCCACAGCGAGTTCATTCTGACCGCCCAAGGCCCGGTACTGGTTGAGATCAACTATCGCAGCATCGGCGATGGTCGCGAGTTCCTGCTTGATCGGCTGCTGCCACAGGGTTGGTTCGACCGCATCGTCGCTTTGTATTTGGGAGACAGCCTGATCGACGCGCAACCGGCGCAAGCCGAAGCAACCGTTCATTACCTTGTGGTCGACCGCTCGGGGCGTCTGGATCAGGCCAGCGCCAGCTTCAACGTCGAACGTGAGGGCCATTGGTGCGATTACCGCGCACTTCACAACACCGGCGACACCGTGACCATCAGCCATTCCAACAAGGACTACGTCGGCGTACTGAGACTGATCGCGCCGGATGAGGTGAGCCTCGAAGCGCAACTGAATTCGACTCTGAACGACCTGAAGTGGGTGATGGCATGAGCCTGTATCCGGACGCCGCGGATCAGGCGTTCATTACTCGACGCATCATCGATTGCTGCCTGCGCGAGGACATCCGAGGGATCGTCAGCACAGGACAGATTTGTCGGCTGCCAGAAGAACTGAGTCAACACTTGCAGCATCAGCCCGACGCAAGCTGGCTGCGAATCGCCCATCTGGGCGCCGACGAACTATGGCTGCCGGTGGTCAAGGCGTATCCGTTGCAGGACTGGATCGGTACAGGCGACGCCTGGATCAAAGTGTCGCCGCAAAGCCACGGCGAGGTTCAACGCGACTACGGGCTCTGGCTGGGCCACCTGAGCCACGGTCTGGACGAAGAAAGTCTGACGCTGTTCGCGGCGTACCTGAAAGAAGCGGATTGCGCGACCGAACACCGGACCCTGTGCAATCAGGCGTATCGCCAGCATGGCCCTGCGCTGAGCGACGTGACTGCCCTGAAAGACTGGTCGCAGAGGCTGCTGAAGATCGATCAACTGGCGAGCTACCTGGATCACCCGTTTTATCCAACAGCGCGGGCCAAAAGCGGCTTCGATGCCGCCGCGCTCAAAGGCTACGCGCCGGAGTTTGCGCCGCGCTTCGAACTCAACTGGCTGGCGATTCCCAACAACGCCCTGACCCTGACCAGCCCGCAGCCGCTGCACTGGCCGGACTTCGAGGACGTCGGCTTGTCACCGACCTTGCAAAACAGCCATTCATTACTGCCAGTACACCCGCTGACCTGGGACGAGCTGGATCAATACGGTCTGCCTGAAGGCACGTTCAAGGCTCCACGTTCGGCCATGCAGGTCGAACCTACGCTTTCCGTGCGCACGGTGGCCTGCATTGATCACCCTCAGTGGCACATCAAACTGCCGTTGTTGGTCAGCACGCTCGGGGCGCGCAACTTGCGCCTGATCAAACCCAGCACCCTCTACGACGGTCACTGGTTCCAGGCCACCCTGCTGGCCTTGTCCGAGCGCGATCCTGCACTGGCGTCACGTTATCTGCACGTCGACGAAAAACACGGTGGTCATGCCGCCGAAAGTCGTCACCTAGCCTATATCGTGCGCCGTTACCCGACGGGTCTTGAGAACACCACACTCGTACCTGTCGCCGCGTTGGCCAGCCCGCTTGCCGATGGACGCCTTTTCCTCGAACAGTTGGCCGAGCGCTTCTACGCAGGTTCGTTGCAACACTGGCTGGACGATTATCTCGATCTGCTGCTGCAGGTCCATCTGCGACTGTGGCTGCATTACGGCATCGCGCTGGAGTCCAACCAGCAGAACGCCGTCTTGATGTTCGAACAAGGTCAGCCATTGCGCCTGCTGATGAAGGACAACGACGCCGCTCGCCTGTGGCCTCAGCGCTTCACCCATGCCTGCCCGGATCTCACTGATCTGCCGACAGCCTTGCAGGACGAGCGCATTCGCGTCGACAGCAGCCAACCGTTGGCCGAGATGTTCTGCACCATCACCTTGCAGCTGAATATTGTTGCGATCCTGGAAGCGATAGCGACCGCAGGCCTGGCCTCTCGATCCGGTCTGTACGGCACGCTGCGTCAGCGTCTCATGACCTGTCTGCAACAACTCGAAGCAGAAGGCATCGACTGTGACGACGCGCGTCGATGGCTGCTCGACAGCCCGAAACTGCCGGTGAAATACCTGCTCAGCGCCGGCAGCCTGTTCAGCAAGGCGCATTCCGGTGCCAGTGACATCAACAAGTTCTATGGCTACAGCGCGGCGAACTTCCTGCTGGAGGATGCTCCATGCAACGGCGTCTGATCACCAGCGTTCTGCTGGGGCATTACCTGTCGGCCTTCACGGCACTGGGTATTCCGTTGTACTTGCCGCGCATCCTCACCGACCTCGCACCTGACACACCAGGCTGGGCCATCGGTGTGCTGTTCGTGTTGCCGACGCTTTGCACCGCACTGGCGGCGCCGATCTGGGGACGCTGGGCCGATCGCAACGGTTGTCGCTTGTCGTTACTGCGGGCGCATGCCGGACTGTTCGCGGGTTTTCTGCTGGCAGGCTTCAGCCCTAATCTGACGGTGTTCGTCCTGGCGTTGATCATCCAAGGCACCTTCGGCGGCGCAATGGCGGCGTCCAACGCCTACCTGTCGACCCAGTTCAAGGGCGGCGATTTGTCCCGCGCCCTGAACTGGACACAGTATTCGGCGCGCCTGGCGATGATCAGCGGCCCGATCCTGTTGGGGCTGCTGACCGCGCAAGGCATGGGATTGAGCCTGTATCGCTATCTGGCCTGGTTACCGCTGCTGGCCTTCGTACTCATCCTGCCGCTGCCCAAGGACGCCCCCAAGCATGTCTTGGACAGCAAAAAAGCAGAGGCATTGGGCGACCTGCCGGAAGACATGCCGCGGCTAATGGCGGTGCAGTTTCTGTTCAGCTTCGCGATGGTCGTCACCTTTCCTTACTTCATGCCCTTCGGCGAGCAACTGGGAATTGGCAGCGATGCCATGATCGGCGTGCTCTACAGCCTGCCGCATCTGGTTTACCTGCTGGCCCTGCCCTGGGTTCAGAAGCATCAGGGCAACCTGCTATTGCCGGGGCTGGCACTGCTGGCAATCAGTAACGCGTTGCAATTCTGGAGCGTGCAGGCCGAACCCCTGTTCATTCTGCGTCTGCTCAGCGGAGCCGGCATGCTGCTCAGTTTTGTCGGGCTGCACCGCTGCCTGAGCCAGCGCAGCCGAAAAGGCAGCGCCGGTCGCCTGTTCGGCTGGTTCGACTCCAGTGGCAAATGGGCCGGTACCGCCGCTGGTGTCGCAGCCGCTCTGGTCAGTCAGACCTTCGGCATTGCGTCCCCCTTTCTCGTTGCGTGCCTGGCGGCCATGGCGGCCATGGTACTCGCGCGCCCTCTATTGATGACCTCCCGGGAGATTCCGGCATGACGCTCGCTATCAATACCGTATCGTTGAACACCGTATCCCAGCATGACCATGCCCTTGATGGCGAAGCCCAGCGACATGCCATCGAGTGCCTGCTCAATTGCTATCTGCGCGAATACGCATTGCCACGCAACGAAGCGAACCTGAACTATCAAGCCCAGGATCTGCCGATGAGCCTGCGCCAGGCCAATGGCCGTTGCATCAGCATTCGCCTGCCCAGTGGCCGCGTGGTCGTACGCATCGACCGCGCCAGTCTTCTGGGCCGCTGCCACTACATCAGCGCCCCCTACTTCAAAGGCAATAACCAGAGCTGGCGACCGTTGAACGCCCACGAACTGGCGCGCCTGCTCTGTACCCCGCTGAGTGGAGTCGACCGCGTCGGCGAGATGCTGCAACAGATCGGCAACAGCCTGCAGATCACCCGCACCTTTCTGCGGCATTCATTCCCGGCCAACGAAACAGCCGACAGCCTGCTGGCGTCCGAGCAGCATCAGCTGTGGGGCCACGCCCTGCATCCGACGCCGAAAAGCCGCGAGGGTATCTCCCATGACGATTTGCTGGCCTGCTCGCCGGAAGTTGGGGCGCGCTTTCAGTTGCACTGGTTCAAGGTCGATCCGACGCTGATTCGTCATCAGGGCGAAGATCCGCGCAGCACGCTGAGCCAACTGTCGGGGCGCGAGGACGCCTATCCGTGCCACCCCTGGGAAGTCGCCCGCGTGCTTGCCGACCCGCTGGTGCAACGGGCGCAGCAACAGGGTTTGATCACCTACCTCGGCCCCCTGGGTCAGGCCATGTACCCGACGTCGTCGGTGCGCACGCTCTACCATCCGCAGATGGCCTACTTCATGAAGTTCTCGATGCACGTGCGCCTGACCAACTGCGTGCGCAAGAACGCTTGGTATGAACTCGACAGCGCCGTCGCCCTCACTCGCCTGCTCGGCCCGATCATCAGCGAGTTGGCGACGCAACAACCGGGCTTCATGTTGATGCCCGAACCCTGCACCACCAGCCTGGACCTCAGCGCCCTGGGTACGCTGGAGGAGGCCCGCGAAGTCACCGAATGTTTCGGTATCGTTTACCGGGAAAACCTTCCCGTCGTCGACCGCGAGCGGTACCAGCCACAAGTGGCAATGGCACTGTTCACCTGGGATCAACAGGGTCGCAGTGTCTGCCGCCAACAGGTACAGCGCTACGCCGACAACACGGGCCTGACCATTGAGCAAGCCACGCTGAACTGGCTGGACTCCTACGCCGGTCAGATGCTCGGCGGCGTGCTGTATTGCCTGTTCCGTCAGGGCGTGGCGCTGGAGCCGCATTTGCAGAACACGGTCATCGGCTTCGCTGAAAACGGCCTGCCCAGTCAGGTCTGGATTCGCGATCTGGAAGGTACCAAGCTGGTCCCTGAAATCTGGCCCGCTGAACGCCTGAGTGCGCTGGATGAACGTACCCGCAGCTCGGTGTACTACAGCGCGCAAAAGGCCTGGCAACGAGTGGGCTACTGCGCACTGGTGAACAATCTCGGCGAAGCGATCTTCCATCTGGCCAACGGCAGCGGCGCGCTGGAACAACAATTGTGGGACCGAATCGGCGCCCTGCTGCACGCGCAATCCACGCGTCTGGGCCATCCGACAGAACTGCGTGAGTTGTGCGCCGGCGCGCCCTTCCCGAGCAAGGAAAACTTCATGACGCGCCTGATGATGCGCGCTGACCGCGAGGCCGGTTACACCTTACTGCCCAGCCCGCTGGCGATGATTGAAAAGAGGAAACACGCATGAGCCTTCCTGCCTCCGTCACCCGACGCATCGAGCAGCTCAAGACTGAACACGACGCGCCATTGTGCGCCTACGTCTACGACCTGCCTGCCCTTGAACGGCACGTAAAGGCAATGCGTCAGGTACTGCCCGAAAACTGCGAATTGTTCTACGCCGCCAAGGCCAACCCGGAAGCTCTGGTGCTGAAAACCCTGGCGCCGTGGGTGGACGGTTTCGAGGCTGCCTCCGGCGGCGAGCTGACGTGGCTGCATGAACAGTGCCCCGACCAGCCGCTGATCTTTGGTGGCCCCGGTAAACTCGATCGCGAACTGGATATCGCCCTGCAGTACCGGATTTCGGCGTTTCACGTGGAGAGCGTGACCGAACTGCGAAGTCTGGCGCGCATCGCCCGCGAACGCGGTGTGCGGGCTCCGGTGATGCTGCGGCTGAATCTGAAGCTGGCCCAGACACCGCAGAGCCGATTGGTCATGGGTGGCAAACCCACGCCGTTCGGTCTGGATGAAGAAGGTCTGGCAAGCGCCCTGCAATTGCTGCGCGAAGAACCGTCCCTAGAGCTCAAGGGACTGCATTTTCATCTGTTGTCGCACCAGTTGAATGTCGACGCGCACCTTGAGTTGATTCGCAGCTACTTCCTGACCTTCCGCCAGCTGTGCGCCGACCACGACCTGCAACTGCCGCTACTGAATGTCGGCGGAGGGATGGGCATCAACTATCAGGACGCGGCCAAGTCATTCGACTGGCCACGGTTTTGTCAGGGCCTGCAGGGGTTGATCAATGAGTACGACATGGGCGCGACGCGCATGCGTTTCGAGATCGGCCGCTTCATCAGCGCTGCCTGTGGTTACTACGTCATGCAGGTGCTGGACATCAAAAGCAGTCACGGCGAGTTTTTTGCCATCGGACGTGGCGGTACCCATCACTTTCGCACGCCTGCGGCTCAAGGCCACGACCATCCGTTCACCGTACTGCGAGGCACTCAGCCGGCACAAATCAGCGATCAGTCCGTGACGCTGGTGGGTCAGTTATGTACGCCAAAGGACGTCCTTGCCAGACAACAACCGGTGGCGCAGCTAGCGATTGGTGACCTGCTAGTATTCACTCTCGCGGGCGCCTATGCCTGGAACATCTCGCACCAGAACTTCCTGATGCACGAACCACCATTGAAGGTTTTTATCGAGGGCTGATTCCACGCATATCTGTGGTTGCTTGTCCGATGTGTCCTTCAAACTCTTCGGACAGCTTTCATCCTGCTTAACCGAATTTTCAACGGATGGGAAGTGGGTGGTGATAACTCCTTTCGAAGTCCCATAATGAGGCTTCGGCACTTGCCGATGGGGTTGCCGTCTGCCAGCGGACAACATGCCGAGATGACAATCCGGGTCATATGATGAGTGGGGCAGAGCAGTTTTGACACTCCCTGTGAACAATAGGGATAAACTCGCGATCTTGCAGTTTGCGTAATTACACGTAGTTGACCACCCATTTGCATTGCATCTGACCATCTATTTGCATTCAACTTGACCGGCGTGCTCCGTTACATCGGCAGATAAACGAGAAACTGGCCTACGAGATCGCGCTGCTCAAGCGCATCAAAGTTGTCAAGCGCAGCGAGCAATTAAGCCCGGATCAAGCCAGCTTGCTCGACGATTTGATCGATACCGACATCGCTGCTATCGAGGCTGAACTTGAAGCGCTGCAACCGACGTCAACAGAAGTCAAAGTACTCCAGCAACCCAAGCGCGCACCGCTACCGCCGCAGTTTCCTCGAACCCTGATCCATCACGAACCGGACAACAGTTATTGCGAGTGCGGATGCGCCCTCAAACGCATCGGCGAAGGTGCCAGCGAAAAGCTCGACTACACGCCCGGCGTGTTCACCGTCGACCGCCATAGCCGTGGGAATTGGGCCTCTGAGCATTGCGAAACGCTGATCCAGGCGCCGGTACCGGCGCACGTCATCGACAAGGGCATACCGACGGGGCCTGCTGGCCCACGTCATGGTGGCCAAGTTCGCCGACCATCTGCCGCTCTATTGGCAAGAGAAAATCTTCGGCCATGCCGGGCTGCCCATTGCTCGCTCAACGCTGACGTAATGGGTCGGCTCGTGTGGCTTGCAGCTACAGCCGCTGGTGGATGCGCTGCGCGAATCTCCTCAAACAAACGCCCGGCAATGCCGGGCGTTTGTTCTTCAGGTCCGTACTCAGAAGCGGTAGTTGGTGCTCAGCTCCAGCGTCCGAGGGGCACCGGGCGTGATCAGATCCACCGAGCCATGCGCCGAGGCGTAATAGTCCTTGTCGAAAACGTTGCGCAGACGCAAGGCCATGTCCCATTTTGGCTGGTTGTACAGCAGCGCGGCGTCCACTGTTGTGTAGGCAGGCATGACCACATTGTTATCCAGCGCGGTATAGCGATCATCAACATAGTTGGCCCCCATGCCCACACGCCAGGTTTGTGTCAGCGAACGCACCAACCACAGGTTGGCGCTGTGGCGTGGCGTCAAGGTGGGTACCTGGCCTTCGTTGGCGACACCGTTGGTACGGCTGTTGGATTTGGTGATCTCGGCATCCAGATAGGCGTAACCGGCATAGACCTGCCATTCGTCACTCAACTGTCCGCTGGCAGTCAGCTCAAGGCCATCGGTGCGCTGCTCACCCGCCAGCACCAGTTTGGTCGGGTTCGCCGGATCGCTGGTTTTCATATTGGTGCGTTCCAGACGGAACAACGCCGCCGTCAACGCCAGGCGATTGTCGAGCAGCTCCCACTTGCCGCCGATCTCGAAGTTGGTGGTCTCCTCTGGTTCAAGATTCTGGTTCGTCGTACTCAGGGCGAACATCTCGGCGGAGGGTTGGTAGGAACGGCTCACCGAGACGTAATAGGACTGCACTTGATCAGGCTGGTAGACCAGACCGACTCGCGGGCTCCAGGTCGTATCGGTGCGCGACAGCTTGCTGTGCGTCAGGTCATCGGCGTATTCCTGGTCGAACACGTCATAACGCACACCCAGCAGAGCCTTCCACTGCGGCGCCAGTTCGATCAGGTCCTGCACGTAGAACCCGGCGGTGTCCTGGGTATTGGTGCCCTTGGCGGTTTGTCGGTTGGCCTGGAACGGCACGTCGACCAAGGCATCGCGGTACACCGGCACCCTTGCCACATTGGATTGGCTGAATACGGACTGGTCCTTCACCTGCCGCCCCAGCTCCACACCATAGAGCAGGTTATGGTTCATCCCGGCGAGCACGGCGCGCTGCTTGAGTTCGGTCTGGTTGAACCACCCGTCTTCCTTGCGCTGCACGTTGCCGCGGTTGAGTTTTACCAGCAGTTCACCATTGGGAGCAGTGACGAAACGTGTCGGGCTGGAGTCAGCGAGTGTGTTGTTACGATCCAGGTCGTAGTGGTAGTAGCGACTGGTATTGCTCAGGCTGAAATCGTCATTGATCCGGTAATCGACGCCGGCCGTGAACGAGAACACCTCGCTGCGGGTGTAATCGTCATCCGGATCAGCGGCACCGAAGCGCTTGTCGCGATCCACGTCGACCGGACGGTCGCCTCGTGCCGGGATGCCGAAGTCGATCAGGCGCTTGTCATAGAGGTACGTCGCGCCCAGGTTCAGCTCAAGATCGTCGGAGAGCTTGAAGTAGGCCGAAGGTGCGATAGCCTTGCGGTCGATGTAGCCGTCATCTCGGAAGGTGTCACTGTTCTCCAACGCGCCTGTCACACGAAAGGCTTTATCGCCTTGCTGCTGATCGGCCCAACCGGCATCGAACTGCGTGCGCTTTTTACCCTCGCTGTCGACACTGACGCCGACCTCCTGCTTGGGTGCGAAGTTAGGTGTCTTGCTGATGCTGTTGATCAGCCCCCCCGAAGAGCCTCGGCCGTAGAGCACCGCGGCCGGCCCCTTGATCACTTCCACCCGCTCGACGTTGGACAGATCCCGGAAGTACAGCGCATCGTCACGAATGCCGTCGATGTACATGTCGCCAATGGCACTGAAACCACGGATGGTGACCTGGTCGCGCTGGCCGTCACCATTGGACAGGCCGATACCGGGGACATTCTTCAGCACGTCTTCCATCGACTGCGCCCCCTGATCCTTGATGACGCTCTGGGGAATCACGTTGACGGTTTGCGGGATATCTCGTAGCGGGGCATCGATCTTCAGTGCGCTCCTGCTCTCGGTCGCCATGTAGCTCTGCTCGCTGTACTCACTGTTCACAGCGGTTGCCGGTAGGGTTAGAGCAGACTCCGTTTCTGCCTGTAAATCAGGTACAACCAGAACGCCCAGCAACGACAGAGAGACTGGGTAAATGCGCGATCGAGCCACCATGGACACCTTTTGGATGAATTATCGCACAGATGATAACGATTATCTTTTGTAAGTAAATACATATCATTCCGATACAAATAATTGACGCTAATCAGAACGATCGTCTCAATTTAATCGATGGCCTCTGCGTCACGCGCTTGCCAATCTTCTGCTCTGGATCAAAGTCCATCGGGATATGCAACAGCTCTTCATGACTGCTCAACGGGGCCGGAAATTATCCGATTCAGCGGCGTCGCTGAAGGCAAGTGAGAGGATGCGGAACTCATAGGCTAGAGGGCGGTTTGGGTTCGCCTTGAACGCATTTTCAACATGCTCGAACAGATCGAGCTGGGGTTTTGCTGGGGGAACTGACATGGTTTGCCTCGGGTTACTAGGCTGATGGTGCAGATTCGAAACGCCCGAAGCGTTGTTGGCTGCGGGCGATTTTATAGTCGAGGGAGCAGGGCTTTCGTTAGGGGAGGGCACTCCATCCGCCGTCTGAAACTCCACAAAGAAATTGGGAGAGCTGCAGGCTCATACGGAGAATGGCGGATCGCTCAGGGTGAGGTTTTGCTTCGGCCTGGACCTTGGCAAGGTCATCATCGTTCCCTTGTGGACCAAGTTGGTGGTCGCGGCCGTGATGCCCTTCGTGGTTGGGTTAGAAAACGCCGGCGCTAAGCTTCCGAGCTCTGGAGAAGCTGTTGTGGCCTTGGCCAACACCACAGGGGCACCCCAGGAGGCGATCCATGGATTCATCTCTTGGCTACGCAAGTTCAGTACAGGCCGGACCGCTATAACGCTTTGCGATTTGATTTCAGCCTCTACTTGGGCCATGGACTGTATGGAACGATCAGCACAATCAGCGTGATATCCGCGCTGCGTCAGGATCCTTGCGAGAGGACGGCATCGCACGAGATTAGGCGATGAGAACCTTTGTTGGTCGTCTTCACGGGCTCCCCACGATGGAGCTTATGCTTAGCGTGGGCCTCCTCAAGAAACCCCTTTACCAGGGTCAACAGCTCCGGCGCGGAATCAGTGTAGTCAGGCCAGGCCACAGGTGTGGTGGTGTGTTGTTCAAGCATGTGTTTCTTCCCATTCCCCAGCGAGCTCAACGAGCCGCTCAAGTGAAAATTGTTCGCTAGGCTGATCCGAGTCGGATTGTCCAGGGTGGGAGCGGTCGTTGACCAATCTAAATTCGCCATCATGGACACAGGTTTTGAGGCGGTCCTGAGCAATGGTTCACTTTCGGTGTTAAGCGAAATGAAGGCAGCGGGGGCAGTGCTCAAGGCGCATCTGTGGGTTCGTGCCAGCGCTCTGGACCCGACCTTGCGCCCAGAGTATTCTTTCGTCTCCTAAAGCATGACAGCAGACTGATCTGCCGGCATGAGGCCACCTGGCCATGCGTCGCGACGAGGACGGCAATCCGCTGACCAATCAAAAGCGTTGGGAGAGCGACATCGAAGCCAATTAGGTTGTTCAAGCAGGAACACTGAAGGACGTGTCCTTCCGCATGCGCCAAGCGACTACCTGCGCAACCGATTTCGAGTCGGATCTGAATGAGGTTCGCCTCATCGTCGATTACCCGCTCGCAGTGCTTTAAGCTACGTCGGCGAGCGGCCTCCACCGGCGCTCGCCTTTTTTTCGTACCAAGGAAGACGATGAGCCATCCGGCTCTACAGCAGCCTGTTTCTAACCATCCAGGGCTTGAAGAGGAAAGAGGATGCTTAGGTTTATAGACAATTATGCTTGGCAGCATAAATTATAAACGCGAGCATAATTGTCCATAAAGCGGCCATCAGCCTCGGCAGGCGGCTGGCTTCTTTTGGAGAAAATGGGTGTTTACGGAGCGCGTTGCCAGGTTTCCGAGCGCCCGACCTTGAGAGGGAAAGTCAAGCGCTCGGCATCTAGCAGAGATGCTACTTGGTGGGGTAGTCGGCAATGACTTGGTCGGTACCAGCCTTGGTCAATCCGGTCACTTGATAGGCGTGCAGGGTGCCACCTGCCTCCATTCCAGGCGAGCCCGCCGGCATTCCAGGAACGGCTATGCCGACCAGATCATTTCGCTTGGAAAGCTCGATGACCTGGACAGCAGGCACGTGGCCCTCTACGAACTTACCATTGATGACTGCGGTATGGCATGAAGCCAGCCGCGGAGCAACGCCCAGTCGCTGCTTAACTGAGGTCATGTCGTGCTCAACATGATCGATAACCTGGAAGCCGTTCGCTTCGAGGTGCGAGATCCATTTTTTGCAGCATCCGCAGTTGGCATCACGGTGCACATCGATTGTCAGGGCATCCGCTGCTTGAGCGGTCGACGCTATGAACAAGGCGGCCAGCAGCGCCAGGCGCGCCCCTTTGCTTTTAACTTTCATGTACGTGCTCTTTGCCATCGGCATGGGTGTGAGTTTTGGGGGCAGCTACCGGGGCCTTTTCCTCATGGGCATGCCCGGTGTCATGATGACCGGCACCGCTTTTCGCCTTTGAGCTATCTGCAGCATGGTGATCTGCACCGTTTGCAGGCTCAGCGGTATTCGAGGAGTGATGATCCGCACCGCCTGCAGCATCGCCGTGATGGTCGGCATTGGCATTTACTGCTGAACTGTCCGAAGCATGGTGATCGGCGCTAGCGCTTTTATGCTGCCCCTCATGGTTGTGCATCTGGGTTTCGCCGCCCCCATGCTCGTGACCGCCGCTTGATGCAACCAGGGCTCGATACTGTTCAGCATTAAGTTTTGGCAGTTCGTTTAAGAATGCCACCATGCCCCAGATGTACTGATCGCCCATGCTCTTGCCCCAAGCAGGCATGCCCGTGGCTTTGATGCCATGCTTGATCACCCAGAAGGTTGCAGCCGGATTAGCATCGACACCGACCTTGGCCAGGTTCGGCGGAGCTGGATAGAGAGCTTGGCTTAGTTCGGTCTGGGCGACACCTGGGGCCAAGTGGCAGCCAATACACATGGAGTTGTAGTTGCCTGCCCCGGCACGGATCATGTCCTCGCCATTGAGGTTGGGAACCTGAATGTCCTGGGAGCGCACCTCAATAGAACGATCACGGGCCATCGACAGGAATGCATACACGGCTGGGAAGTGGGGATCATCGGCACCAACATTGACCAGGCCAAAATAGGCACCGGCAACTACCGCAGCGCTTCCGACGACGCCCGCCGCCACTAAGGTCTTTATTGTTCTTTTCATGTCCGCCCCTTAGAACCACATGCGAATACCGGCTACAAATCGAGCCTCGTTGGTATCTTCCCCTTCGTCGCCGGCAAAATCGGCGGTGTTGCCATAGGAGCGACTCCAGGTGACTCCGATATAGGGAGCAAATTCACGAACAATCTCGTAGCGCAGTCGCAAGCCCACTTCGGTATTGGCCAAACCAGAACCAATCCCACGCTGAGGATCGTTTTTGCCGTAGAAATTCACTTCGGCTGTCGGCTGCAAGATCAGGCGATTGGTGAGCAGAATGTCGTATTCGCCTTCTAATCGAGCGGCGGTCTGGCCGTTCTCGCCGATGAAAGCGGTTGCTTCAGCTTCGAAGTTGTAGAGGGCCAAGCCCTGAATGCCGAAGGCGGCCCAAGTCTGCGGCGACTCCGGTTTGAAGTCCTGGCGGACACCCGCGACGACATCCCACCAAGGACCGATCGAGTGCCCGTACAAGGCCTGCAGCTCAGCATCTTCGGTGACGCCATTGGTGCGTTCGCCCTCGGAGCGGAGCCAGAGACGATTGATGTCTCCGCCGATCCAACCGATCGCATCCCAGGCTAGTGTGCTGCCTTCATCGGCATCCTGGTATTCGAGCTGGTCGAGCAGGAAAAAGTTGTTGATGGCACTGTCGTGCACCTTGTGGCCCGGCAAGGGCGGAAACGCGGCTTCACGATCTGCGTCCGTTAGAACCGGGATTGGGCTGCGGCTGGTGGTCCTTCGGGTCTCCGCGTCATCATGATTCATCTGACTGTGATCCATGGTGCTGTGATCCATGGAATCCATTTGACCTTGCATAGCGCCGTGATTCATCTGGCTATGGTCCATAGCGGCCGGCTTGTTCTGGGCCTTTTGGCCCTGCTTCATCTGGCTGTGACCCATAGAACCGTGGTCCATTTTGCCGTCATCCTGCGGCGGCATCGTGCCATGTCCCATCGCGGAATGATCTATTTGCCCGGTACTGGACGCACTTTGCTTAGCCGCTGGGGGCTGAGGCATCGAATGATCCATCGTTTCGGCTGCATTGGCCAAGCCGCCAGTCATCGCGCACAACGACGCTGTCAGCGCGATGAAAGTGGGGCGTGAAAACCTAGTGGTCATGGTTCGAACCCGCTTCAGCTTTGTTGGCGTCGTGCTCAGGCTTCTTCTTGTCGTGATCCTTGTCGTCATGGTCCATCGAGCCGTGATCCATTTTGCCATCGTTCATCTGTGGGCTATCTGAGGATTGCCCAGCCGGCTGAACTGCCCCCCTGTTTCCAGAGTCGTGGGATGCGGCTGTGGAGTGCGCGCCTTCACCGGCGAACGCAGCAGGCAGTTGCATCGCGCCCAGCAAACCAAGTGCGATGACACTGCTAATCAAGGTTTTGCGCTTCAGAAATGTACTCATCAGAAATCTCCTTTACTCGTCCACACGAACTTCACGAAACATACCCATTTCCATGTGGAGCAGCAGGTGGCAGTGGTAGGCCCAGCGCCCGAGGGCATCGGCAGTAACTCGATAGCTGCGCTTCGTACCTGGCGGCATATCGATCGTGTGCTTGCGAACCATGAACTTGCCGTTCTCATCCTCAAGGTCACTCCACATACCGTGGAGATGGATGGGGTGGGTCATCATGGTGTCGTTGACTAAGGTGATTCGAACCCGCTCGCCGTACTTCAGGCGCAGCGGTTGCGCATCAGAGAACTTGATGCCGTCGAACGACCAGGAAAACTTTTCCATGTGCCCAGTGAGGTGCAACTCGATAGTCCGGCTGGGCTCACGGCCATCCGGGTCGGGAAAGGTGCTTCTCAGATCGGAATAGGTCAGGACGCGGCGACCGTTGTTACGCAGGCCAATACCCGGATCGTTCAGCTTGTGAGTCGGGGTCATGGTCTGCATATCGACCAGTGGGTTATTGGTTTCAGACGCCGGATGCGACTGCATGCCCCCGCCCATTCCAGCCATTCCTGAGTGGTCCATACCGGCCATTTTGCTGTGATCCATGCCGGCCATGTCGCCTTGGTCCATGCCGGACATCTTGCTATGATCCATGCCCGCCATGTCACCTTGCATACCACCAGAGCCCATACCGGCCATCTTGCTGTGATCCATGCTGGCCATATCACCCTGGTCCATACCGCCCATGCTTCCGTGATCCATACCCATGTCGCCCATGGCGATCAGGGGACGAGGATCGATTTCAGGGACCGGAGCACTCATACCCTCACGGATGGCCAAGGTACCGCGGGCATAGCCGGTGCGGTCCATGGATTGGGCAAAAATCGTGTAGGCCTCCTGGTTAGCGAGCTCGACAATCACGTCGTAGGTCTCGGCCACGGCGATACGGAATTCGTCGACGCTGACCGGCTTGACGTACTGACCGTCGGCGGCCACCACTGTCATTTTCAGACCCGGAATCCGGACGTCGAAATAGCTCATGGCCGAGCCGTTAATGAAGCGCAAACGAAGTTTTTCGCCCGGCTTGAAGATGCCGGTCCAGTTCCCGTCAGGTGCCTGGCCGTTCATGAGGTAGGTGTAGGTGTAGCCGCTGACGTCGGCGAGGTCGGTGGGGCTCATCTTCATTTCGGCCCACATCTTCCGATCCGCAACTGTCGCAGCCCAGCCATTCTCGCTCACGTCGTTGATGAAGTCGCCCACGGTGCGCTTGTGGAAGTTGTAGTAGTCCGACTGCTTCTTGAGCTTGGCCAGGACCCGAGCGGGATCTTCATCAGTCCAGTCAGACAACATCACCACGTAATCGCGATCATAACTGAACGGCTCAGGCTTCTTGGCATCAATGACCAGGGCACCGTAAACGCCGGCTTGCTCCTGTAATCCAGAGTGGCTGTGATACCAATAGGTCCCGTTTTGTTTGACCGTGAATTTATACTCGTACATGCCATCGGGCGCGATGCCGTGGAAGCTCAGGCCGGGCACGCCATCCATGTTGGCCGGCAAAAGGATACCGTGCCAGTGAATTGAGGTGTCTTCGTTCAGACGGTTCTTCACGCGCAGCGTGACGGTATCGCCTTCCCGCCAGCGCAGAATTGGCCCAGGAATAGAACCGTTGACGGTCATCGCGGTTCGGGCCGCACCAGTGATATTCACCGGTGTCTCACCAATAAATAGATCGAACTCGGAGCCGGTCAGCACATTGGGCTGACCAGGGCTGGTCACTGCCCAAACGGGTGTACGCCACAAGCCTAGGCCTCCGAGGATGCCGGTGGCGGCCAGGCCTTTAACGAAGGTTCGCCTTGAGGTTTTACATTGCATGCGGTTATGTCCAATCAGTCAGAGGAACCAGGGATGTACAACCATGACAACAGGTGATGAGCAGCTTTATCTTGGGAGGTTTTCCCTATCAGTCTTACCTGCTGCCGCTATTCTCAAATAGATTCGACAGCGAATTGAAGAGGCTGCCATATTCCAACCGCCTGGGTGATTACATTTCTGTAAGGTTGGCCACTTGTTAGCAGTTAGCGTGATCGGTCGACTTGACCTTGCTATGCTTTCTGCTGCTGAGCCACTTGATATGCCCCCATCGATGCTTTGCTGGCCTGCTCCATACGAGCAAAAGTACAGTCAGCGCCACCTGCGGCCATTGCCAACGAAGAAGCGGTAAGAGCGGCGACTACGAACAGGGCTTTGATCGGTTTCATCTGGATATTCCTCGATTCAGTTCAATAATCCCGGCAACCAGATTGAGTTGCTATCAGGCAGGAGTAGAACTTCAGGCTCGAAGTAACATTAACGAGACCTACCTGTCATAAACCTGAGCTGAACATTACAGTTCTATCAGGTTTCTATTTCTTTCTTGTCGAGCCTCCACACTGCTCTGTAGGGTCTCCTCATGCCTTCATGAAGTCTGCGCGAAATCGTTGTATGGCATGCCTGGCGGCGGTGCCTTAGCTTCTTCGGGTCAGTGACAGTAAATAGCTTTGTGAACACGCTCTCCTGCGAGCAGCTACCATGGTTATGGCCGAAACTATGCATCACCGGACACAGCAACAGAATCAAGTAAGGCAATGCTTGGGAGAGGTGGCCGTAATGTTTGCGGGCCACATACCCCCGATTACGGCCAGCATGATCAGCGCGATGCCAATCTTACTTTTCCAGAATGGCGGCTCAGCGCTGGAATGGTGATGGGAGTGGTCCATGATTCAAATCTTCGGTTGGTTTGAGGCGATATCGTTTGGCACAGTGAGATAGAATAGGCTCTGCTGATAGCCAGTTGCCAAAGTCGATCAATCCGAACTCAACGAATGTACACCTTGCCAACCATCCCCGATTGGTAATGACCGGGGAGGTTGCAAGCGAACTCAAGACCGGTTGTCTTGGTGAAGGTCCACACCAATTCTTCGGTGGCTCCCGGCTCGATCAAGATGCTGTTCGGCTCGTCGTGTTCCTTGCTGACCTTCTTTTTCCCACCCATGGCAGGCCCCATGTTGCTCATGTCGTGGGTGCCAGTTGGAGAAAGCGTTCCCTTCTGAAGCATGGTCGCCATTACCTTCTGGTGGGCGGCATGAGCGGCTGCTATGCCTAAGTTGAATTCGTGTAGCAGCGTGCCCTCGTTTTTGAGCACGAAGCGGATTGTTTCGCCCGGTTTGACATCAATGCTCTTTGGCTCGAAGAAGCTATCGCCTATCTTCAATTCGATAGTGCGATCAACCTTTTGGGCATTGCCTGGCTGACCGATGTCTACATTAACGTAGTTCGGGCTGGCGATGGCTGCAGACGCGGAAAACATAAGGCTGGAAACGAGAAACAGGAAAGTGGGCTTAGCTTTCATGGTGAACCTCGCAGGACGGAGTGGTTTAAACGCCTTTGATGCTAGCCAGGCTTATCTGCCAGCTTACTTACGCAAAAATTACATAGGCAGAGTTAGCTGAGATCAGGTGCTGCCGGCACACAACGCCGGGGCAACTGGTCGTCGGTTCAACGCCTTACAAACTCACCCACCATCCCTGCCTGGTAAGGTCCCGGAAGGGTATGGACGCCCGGCGAATGTCCAAACGAATTCCTTCGTCGTACCAGGCTCTACGAGGATGGCGTTAGGATCGTCATGTTTTGCCTCAATGACCTCCGGATATCCCGGAGGATCGGAATCGCTAGGGGCAGTGAAGTGCTCCCGCCAGACGATCGACTTCCCCTTGCCCGTCGGCGTCAGCGTGCCGTCTTTGAATAGCGCCGCCATCTCGCGTTGATGTTTCAGCTGCGATTCGGCCTTGCCGATGTTGAATTCATGCATCAGCGCCCCTTCGTTCTTTAATACGAAGCGGACGGTCTCGCCAGGCTTCACATCGATCGACTTCTGGCCGAAGCTGATGTCATCCATCTTGACGAAAGCGGTACGCGAAGCAGGGGTAGCTTGGGCCTGTCGGCCAATGCTGGTTTCACTGCCAAGCGTTTGCGCAAAGGCTTGAGTTGTCGCTCCGAAGAGAAGTCCGGCGATCAACCGTTGGAGACGTGAACGTTTCATGATGAAACCTCACTGAGGTGGTTGGATATCCTATGCTATTCCCCGGCTCCTGCCGGGGGGCTTACCCCAAAACTACAAATTAGTCAGCTTGAAAAAACGCGGCGCCGTTGTGGCGCCGCTAGGCCAAAGGAGCAATCACGGAAGGCCTTGAAGGGGGGTTCTTATCGATGGCACTCTTTGTCAGCCATCATTAGCTTGTGCTCGCGCATCATCTGCCCGAGGGCGTCATCCACCAATTTGTCGTGCTTTTCCATCCAAGCGAGATGCTGTTCCGTAGATATACCGGGAGCTGGGTGTTCTTTGTGAAGCTCGCTCATCATCTCGTCGAGCATCTTCATGTGCTCCTTCATGTGCACATGGCGCTGGCCAGGGGGAGCCTTCTCCGCCTGGATCAATACGGCTTCAGCCTTATCCCGCAGTTTTTCAATGCGCTCGAAGGTGCGATCACTCCCGCCTTCTGCCCAGACAGCTGAGGACAGCAGGAGCGAACCAACCAGAAGCAGATATTTAAGCAGTTTCATAAGACAGTCTCCTCACAAGAAGCTGTGGCCGGCACCTCTGGTTGTTGTTCCTGCGAGGGCCGAGAGCACAACCTAGTGCTCATGCTTGCACACTAGACAAAGCTCCCTGACAGAGGCCTGAAGCCAGGATTACATTTTTGTAAGCTTCAGGTTGGGAGGGCTATTTGGCTGCACACTCAGGTCACTCTAAATTTGGAAACCGCCCACATGAAACTTCTGGTCGCTGAAGATGAGCCAAAAATTGGCACTTACCTGCAACAGGGCCTCACTGAGGCTGGGTTCAACGTCGACCGCGTCATGACGGGAACGGATGCACTTCAGCATGCACTGAGCGAAGCGTATGACCTGTTGATTCTGGACGTGATGATGCCGGGCCTGGACGGCTGGGACGTACTGCGGATGGTGCGAGCAGCGGGGAAAGATGTCCCGGTGCTGTTTCTGACGGCACGTGATGGCGTCGAAGATCGCGTGAAAGGATTGGAGTTGGGTGCAGACGACTACCTGGTCAAGCCATTCGCCTTTTCCGAATTGTTAGCCCGAGTCAGGACGCTGCTCCGCCGTGGGAATAGCTCGACCACGCAGACCATCATGAAAATAGCAGATCTTGAAGTCGATCTGCTGAAACGTCGTGCTGTACGCAGTGGAAAGCGGATTGACCTGACGGCGAAAGAATTCTCGTTGCTCGAACTGCTGCTGCGCCGGCGCGGCGAAGTGCTACCGAAATCTTTGATCGCTTCCCAGGTTTGGGACATGAATTTCGATAGTGATACCAATGTGATCGAAGTTGCTATCCGACGTTTGCGAGCGAAAATTGACGATGACTTTGAACCGAAATTGATCCATACCGCCCGAGGTATGGGCTATATGCTTGATGCCCCGGAGTCGGAATGAAGCATCTGTCACTGACAGCGCGCATGAGCTTGATGTTCATGCTTGCGGTAATCGCCGTCCTCACCGTAGCAGGCCTGAGCTTCAATGAACTCAGTCGGCATCACTTCAGAATGCTCGACCGGCAAACACTGGTTGAAAAACTCGAATCGACTCAGAAAATCATGAGTGGCACACGTGGTCGGGCAGATATCATTAAGGTGCAGCCTCAGCTTAATGCCCTGCTGGGGGCACATGAAGACCTAGCGGCAATCATCCTCGCAAATGATGGCACAGTGCTTTTTGCCGAGCCGAGGCCTTTCAATGTCCCCGAGAAATATCGACTTAACCCTGACCACGGCATGTGGGAATGGCAAGAAGGCGGGCACATGTACCGCGGGATGACAGCGCAGGTGATAGGCCCTGATCAACCCGAGCCCCTCACAGCCGTGCTGATCCTCGACGTAACCAATCACATGCACTTCTTTGAGACGCTGCTGCGATGGTTCTGGATCGGGCTGATCATCAGCGCCCTGATAAGCGCCGCGTTAGGTTGGATAGTCGCTCGCAGTGGGCTGAGACCTTTACGGCAAGTGACCCAGGTGGCTACGTTAATGTCCGCCAGATCACTGAAAGAGCGTATCCCACTGGAGCCGGTTCCCCTTGAGCTGCAGCAATTGGTCACCTCGTTCAATGCGATGCTTGCCAGGCTAGATGATGCGTTTGTTCGGCTTTCGAATTTCTCTGCCGATATCGCCCATGAACTGCGTACTCCGGTGAGCAACCTGATGACACACACAGAGGTGGTGCTCACCAAAAAGCGAAACATCGAAGCCTATGAAGAGAACCTCTACTCGAACCTGGAAGACCTGAAGCGCATGTCGCGGATAATCGACGAAATGCTGTTCCTGGCTAAATCGGACAACGGCTTGATCATTCCGGAGCTGACGCGTATCGAGCTCAGCGAGGTGGTCGCCAAACTGTTCGAGTACTACCACCTGCTGGCGGACGAGTGCGGCATCCACCTGACCGTATCCGGTTCAGGCAATGTCCTGGGTGACAAGTTGATGCTGGATCGTGCGATCTCAAATCTGCTGTCCAATGCACTGCGTTATACCCCCGAAGGGAAGACGATTTCAGTAACGATCCGTCAGACTGGTAACGCCGTCACCTTAACTGTTGAGAACCCTGGCGAGGCCATCAAGCCTGAGCACCTGGGTAAACTCTTCGACCGTTTTTATCGCGCCGATCCCGCCCGTCGCGAAGGCAATCCGAGCAATGCGGGGCTTGGCCTGGCTATTACCCGCTCCATCGCTGAGGCTCATCAAGGCAAGATCTGGTGTACCTCTGCCAACGGCTGGACCGCCTTCCACCTGGAGTTTCCGGCGTTATGAGGGGCACGGGAAATGGTCAGGGCTGGTCACACTTGGCCCTTGACTCCGAAAGTTGACTGGAAAGCACCGCGTTATCTTGCAGGAGGATCTGCTTGTCAGTGGTCAACTCGGTCAGTTGGGTTTCAGCTTGGGTTAAGCGTTCCGCCAGCAGGGCACGCTCCCGCTCGCTTACGGCCAGGTTCGTCTGCGTCACAGCCAAAGACTGCGCGCCATGCTCATGACGCTGTTCCAGTGCCTGATGCATTTGTTTCAACTCGGTGAGTTGAAGTAGCACCTGCTCATGTGCGCTGCGGCTCTGGGTGAACAACTCCTGAGTCATAAGCAGGGTGCTCTGCAGACGCTCGTTATCCTGTTTCAGATGCCGCTCTTGAGCCTGCAGTTCGCCGAGGTTGGTGTGCTGAAGGAGTAGGCGTTGCCGGAGTTCAGCCAGTTCGTGTTCCTGACGCTGCTGGCGTTGTTCAGCGTTCTGGCGCTCATCGGCGCGTTGTTGCGCGACCGACTCCTGGTAATGCTCAAACTGCACCCGCGCTTGCTGCAACTGTTGGGTCAGCACAGCCACTTCGGCGGCGCGGTCAGCTAGGCGCTGTCCGAGCCCGAGCTTTTCACTGTCCAGACCGGCCAAGACGATCTCCTGACGCTGCACGGTGTCAACCAGCCCTTGGCTGTGTGTAGTGGCGGCGGCCAACGCTTGGGCCTGCTGCTCCTGAACGCTGAGTAACGCGTCGTGCTCGATGAACGCTTGCTGCAACTGCTCCTGCAGCGCGGCAGTCTCTGCCTGGTGAGCCTCTACGACATTCTGGAGTTGGAGGGCCGCCTCCACCTGAACTTTTTCGTAAACACCTTTCACCGCCAGGACGAGCTCCGCGGGCAATCCCAGCTCGGCCTGCGCCAGCGTGCCGGGATGCGCGGCTTTCCAGCGTTTTAACAACGGGGCAATCGTGCTTTTGCTGCCCGTCCCACCCAGGGCGGCGCGGATACCGTCGATCGTCGGGTTGTGGCCCGCGGCCACGAGCTGGGCTGCCGCCTGGGCGACATGCACATAAAGGACGCCGGAACGGGCCATCACCACCTCGGATCTTTTCGTAGCGTATTATGGAAAACGTAATACAACGCTTTAAGTACAGAATAGTTAAGCCGGCTGTGACTGCCAGTTAACCCACGATAAGCGCGGTTATCGTGAGTTAAGTCGTTACGATAGGGGGCGCGTCTATAATCTGCGGTACACATGGCCTAAACAGGCGCTTCGTGATGACGACCAGTAATAACGACGAAAGTGCCCCGTCAGTCCCGCTAGACGAACCGATTGCGCAGGTGTGTACCCCCGGTACGCTCGCGACGGCCGAGCAATTCACCCAGCAACACCAACGCTTTCTCGCGGCGGCCACCTCCGACAACACCCGGCGCACCTACCGCTCGGCCATCCGCCACTTTCAGGCCTGGGGCGGGGTGCTGCCGTGCGATGAAGCCGCGGTGATTCGGTACCTGCTGGCCTTTGCGCCAGTACTGAACCCACGCACCCTGGCCCTGCGCCTGACCGCGCTGGCGCAATGGCACCGCTATCAGGGTTTTACTGACCCGGCAGCCAGCGCCACCGTACGCAAGACCTTGCGTGGTATCGAGCGAGTGAACGGGCGCCCGCGACAAAAAGCCAAGGCCCTGCTGCTGGAGGATCTCGAACTCATCGTTTCGCACCTGGACACAGTCGAAGGGCTCGCCGCGCGGCGCGACAGTGCGCTGCTACAGCTGGGGTACTTCGGCGCGTTCCGCCGCAGCGAGCTGGTCACGTTGGAGGTGCAATACCTTCAGTGGGAGCGGGAAGGTCTGCGGATCACGCTGCCGCGCTCCAAGACCGATCAGGAGGGCGAGGGACTGGACAAGGCGATCCCGTTCGGCGACTGCGTCTGCTGCCCGGCAAAGGCGCTACGGTGTTGGTTGGATGCCGCTCAGATCGAGCAGGGGCCACTGTTCCGGCGCATCAGTCGCTGGGGCGTGATCGGCGAGGTGGCGCTGCACGAGGGCAGCGTGAATACCATCCTGGCGGTACGTGCCAAAGCCGCGGGACTGTTGTCTGTACCCGAAATGAGCAGCCACAGCCTGCGCCGAGGGTTGGCCACCAGCGCTTACCGTGCCGGGGCTGACTTTCTCGAGATCAAGCGCCAGGGTGGCTGGCGGCACGATGGCACCGTACACGGCTATATCGAGGAGGCTAGAGCCTTCGAAGAAAACGCCGCCGGCTCGCTCTTACGGCGTAAACCATTAATCTAGCCCTCGATCTTGAGGGCACTGGGTTGGAGGTTCGATTAGACCTGGTTGGAGTATTGGCTTTCTAAGGCACTCAATCCAAGGTGACATGCCGGCAAAACCTTGGACTCAACCCATGCTAACTGGGGTATTGGTGAACCAGCTCCAAGCCTATGCAGACTACGTCAGGGAGTAGCATCCGGAAAATCTTATGCATTGACGGCGGACCTCAAGAAGGGCCTATAACCATTGCAGAAGGGGCCGAATCTTGCGTTTTGTTTGTGTGAAATGACGATCCATAAAAAGATAATAAAATCATTGAGTTACAGGCATAATGTCCTAATTTTCCCTTATCTCGGCATGACCCCAAGTACCTTCGAAACAGCCTTGGTTGCAAAGCGTCTTCTCAGTTATGGGTGGTCGGCAGAGCGAATTGGCGAGCGGCTTCATTTTGGCCCGGTCTATGTCGAACAACTACTCGAAGTGGTTGCCGCGCCTCTCTCCATTATTGAAATGCTTCAGAAGGGCGAAGTCTCTGTCGGGTTGGCGCTGGAAGTGATGCGCAAACATCGCGGTGATGCTGTGAAGATTTTGCAGGAAGGCCTGGCGACCTCAGTCAAGAAAGGCAAGAAAAAGGTCACCAAGGCAGACATTCCAGGTGGCCGACTGGACAAGGTCGTGAAAAGCCAGTCAAAGCCCTTGTACGAAGCTGCCAAGAACATTTCGAAGGATCCGGCGTTCGAGCAATTGAGTGAGAAAAATCGGTTGCTTCTGCAGGGCCTGCTCGACGAAATCGAGAGAAAAGAAAAGGCAGCTGAGGAGAAGGCCAAGAAAGCGGAGGAGAAGGCCTCTCAAAATGCTAGTAAGAATGCTGCAGAGACAGAAGAGGCTCAGGTCGCATGAAATATGTGATGTTCATCCGTGATGACGAAGGGGGCTTTTCGGTCGCTTATCCGGTGTTGTTCCCCAATAACCTGGTTCACGAAGAGGTGGCGAGCGCTCTCATGGCCGGTCCGCTGGAAGGCTTTAAAGTGCGCAGCGCTGGTGAACTCACCTCGATGGGGAAGGGGGCAGGGGTCGGCGGTAGGTCAATGACTTTAGATGTCGAATCACATCCAGATGATGAAAGCATTATCAACATGCAGGACTACGGCGGGTGCTTCATTTGAATAGGACACCTAATTGAGCATCATTGAAAAAGTTTGTTGATTCTCCGATTTGATCCACTGCAGCAGCGGCCAGGCCTGCGGGCTTGATTTTCTGTGAAGAACTGGCTCCTTTACTCCAAGTCCAAGACGGCTCGTTAAGGTGCATGGTCGCGCCCATCGGACAACCCGAGGCGGTAAGTAATCCACACCTAATCACGGGTCCAACTTGGCATTCCTTTAAGGCACATGGGCAGAAAATGAACGCTCCTTCCCACCAATAGGAGCAGCCCATGAGCTCAAATATTATTTCGCCCAACACAGCTGTTGCTTCCAAGACACCGCCGACGGAATCAAAGGTGGGGATGGCTGTTGCCGGCCTACTGTTCCTCAGCATTCTGTACCTTGTTGCGTGTGTAATTTCTGGAGTCTGGTTAGCACTTGAGATACCCGTATCAGAAACTGAAATGTGGGATGTTTCGTTCCTGTCACCACGTGTTGGTGCCCAATGGCACGGGATGATGGTCGGTGGACTGATGTTGGTATTCGCGCTGTTGCAACTGGTCAATCGGAATTTGGCGATGGGTGCTTTATGCGTGCTGTTTGGTTGTTGCGTCATCCTAGGAACCTCCGAGGTTGCTGCGCTACGACAAGGGCTTCTGACCGGAGATGTTCGACTGGGGTGCTACGTTTACGAGTCGCTGGAGTGCCACAAGATGGTGGACGTTGCCGTAGGTGATTCGAAGTCGATCTACCGCGAGCAAGGCAAGAGTGGTTTGAATGGTGAGAACTATGCAGCTTGGTATGCGCCTAAACGCGCCCGCTTCGTGGCTGCGTTGACCTCGAGGCTGCCCAGTACGATGCCAGGGGTAGCACTGCTCAAGAGTCCGTTTACGCTTTTGCAAATTGACGAGGTGAAAGCGCGACTGTCGACGCAGCGCCAGGAGCTCGCGAGGTTTCGGGCTGCGGCTCAGCAAGTCATCGCCAATGAACACAAATAGGAAGAAAACCTTGGTACCGCGATCGTTCAATATGGCTTACCGTTCCCCTGCGATTCTGGGGAGTGCAAGTCGGTATAGCCAATAGACTTCGGCATTTGTGGTTCTGATGCGCTGCAAGGGGTGCATCAGTTGACTCCAGTAGGCACGGCTAACGTTGAGCTGTAATGCCCCATGTGCCGAGCTACTGAATGATCGTCAACATGAATCGCCCAGCGCCCCAGCGCAAAATTTCTAATTATTTAGGAGGGTGCAGACTCTTTCATAAACCCTGTCAGCATCCAGGTCGTAGCCCATTTCGTATGACGCTGGGCCAACCAAAGGCTCATCGATTTCCCACTGGTCAAACCAGGAGTCTGGCACGTCAGCGTAGACAGCTGGCCTGCCAGTGAACTGATCACCTGTCACGTCGATCACGATATTTCCACATCGTAGCCAACCGTGACTTCCGTTTCCCTCGCAATGATTGGCGCATACGTAAAGTACTCGGTCGTCAAACTGGTCATTGAGGATTTGTCCTAGCATCCACGAAAGTTGACCGCAGCAGCCATTCGGAAAACGATCAAGGTTGCTGGGGACTCGAGGTAGTTCACTCAGGACTTTCTCGACTGCCTCTCGAAACCGCACGGAAAGGGCAAGGAGTTCATCTCTGCTCAGCTCTACCACCTCGTTCATTTGAGTCTCCTGTCTATGCAGCGAGCATCGCCTGCTGACGTGATTTCCACGGGTCGTTAAATTCTGCGATCCTTGCCAACTGCAATGGCGATACGCTATTGCCGACCATCTTACACATCTGAGTTTTGTTCAGCTTCCGACCATCGTGGCCGCGGTCGATGATGTAGTTTTCAGGGAAGCCCTGCGCTCGGTATAGCTCGCGAGCATCGAGCATGCGTAGGCATACATCAACGATCAGGTACCGGACGCCGTCAACGAATACCGTAACCAGATCGAGCCTCTCCTCAACGGTAAGAACTGTTGATTCAGGTCCGCGTGTACCATGCTCAAGCATGAAGTCAGCGACGCGCAGCGCAGCGTTGATCTGGTCATTGTTGAACTGCTGGTTTTGGAAGTCATGGCTGTCCAGCTTTGCCGTTACCAACTGCTGTTGGCTGCCGGAGCCGGTGATGGTGCTGAATGGCGCGAAAACGGGGTGAGCAGGGGTGGTGTTTTTGCCGCCATTTGCCTGCACCAGGATAGGGGCCACGACAGAGAAGTGCCCCCCTTTGACTTGGGCACAGATCGTCCGAAGGGGTTCTTCTGCCGACATGTTTCTTTGCTGAGATGCGTTGGCATGCTCTGTGAGAAATGGGGCAATGATCGGAGTACCAACCATCAATTCCCCGCGGTTTGCGCCAGTGACAGTCCGCATAGGTTCGTCAACATCGTGAAGGCGCACGCTCCCCTGATGGGTAGCAGGGAGAATGAAAGGCCGTCCATTTACAACGAAGCGTTCGATGCCGGTGGCGATCCGGACATTGGTGGACTTCACCAGAGGGCGCTTACGTCCCCAGATGCTTTGGCCTAGATTGCTCCAATCGATGCATTCTGCGGCGGTGCGATAGGGCAACTGTCCTTTTTTCGGATGCTTTGCGTGAGATGCCTCGGGCCATTCAATAGGATGACCATCACATCGTGCGATTAGGAACATGCGCTCGCGAATGGTAGGGGCCCCATCATCACAGGCACGAGAAACCCGCCAATCAACGTTGTAACCCAGCGCTTTCAGGCTTCGAATAAAGTGATTCCAGGTGCGATTAACCGGGGACCCGTGACGGCGATATTTGCGGCTTTGCTTGCGCCGATGTAGGGCGTTACCAGTGGGTTTACCACTATCGGGAATCAGGTACTGCTCTTTCCGAGGAACCACTTCACCCGGTGCTGCAATTGAACCATCAAGTTTAACAACACGGCCTGTTTGAGCGCAGCGCTTGGCAACCAGATTGGTCCAACCCAAAATCTGTTTCACGTTTTCTGCGCTGATGACCAACGGCCTCACTTTGCCTGCCCACTTCACGACTACCCATGGCAAATCGCGTATCTCCTTGGATCTAGGTTGGCCACCTGCAGCTTGAGAGAAATGAGTACAGTCAGGCGAAGCGTGGAGCCAGCCAGTAGTCCTTCCTCCGCAGGCCATTACTGGGTCAACACCCCATACATCGGTTTGGTAGTGAGTGGCGTATGGATGGTTGGCAGTGTGGAGCGAGATGGCCGCCTCGTCATGGTTGACGCAGATATCTACCCGGCGCCCCAAACCCATTTCCAGACCGGTAGAACCGCCGCCTCCACCGCAGAAGAGATCTACGATCAGCCAGTAATCTGACTCATTAAGGCCAAGCTGGTACTGGGTCTTGTAATCAATGGTGGGAAAGGTTTTGTTGAAAGCGCTCATGGTCTCTACCGGTGATCTGATGAGGGAAGGCGAATGGACATACCGCCGATCATCCGGAGATTCTTAAAAGCGCAACCCGTCGCTTGTTCATCGGCGAGAGCTTGGGAGGGAAAAGCAGAACTTTTTCAGCAAGGTGACTATGGGGTAGGGGCGTAAACGAAAAAGCCGGCGTAAGCGCCGGCTCTTGTTCGACCAGGAGTATTTACCGAAGGTTGGGACCGCTGAATCCCATGGTCATCGAAACGTGCTCAGCTACTGAAGCGCCGATTTTTTTTGCGAAACGATCGAACGGATTTTCTTTGGCAGTGAAATCGACAACATGGCTTGCTCCAACCACTTCACGAGCAACGTAATCCACGTCAGCTAAGCGATCGACGAGACCAAGCTGCAGAGCTTGTTCGCCCGACCAGATGAGGCCAGAGAAGAGCTCAGGGTGCTCGCTGCTCTTGAGCTTTGGTCCGCGGCCGTCCACTACCGCCTTGATGAATTGTGCATGCGTGGTCTTCAGCACGTTCGACCAGAATGCGGCCTCTTCTTGATTTTGAGGTTGGAACGGATCGAGGAAGGCCTTATGTTCGCCAGACGTGTAAGCACGGCGCTCCACCCCCAGTGTACGCATTAGATCAACGTAGCCGAACGAAGCCGCAGTCACACCAATCGAGCCGACCAAACTGGATTTGTTGGCGTAGATCTCATCTGCAGCGCTTGCGATGTAGTAGGCGCCAGAGGCCCCCAGATCACTGATGACAGCGTAGATCTTCGTGTCCTTGTGTAGCTCGCGTTGACGCTTAATTTCGTCGTAAACCTCCCCTGCCTGCACTGGACTGCCACCTGGCGAGTTGATTCGCAGGACAACCGCCTTCGTGCGTTTATCCTCAAGCGCTTGGCGTAGGCCTTTCTTGATCACCTCGGCACTTGCTTGCCCTCCTTCAGAAATTTCACCGTAAACGTTAACTGCGGCAGTGATTTCTTTGTCTTTTGAATCATCGCCGCCGAATTGTCCGGTGGCGGAGGAGAACACTGCGATATCCAGGGCAACAGCGAGGACGGCAAATAGTCCGTATTTGATGTAGCGCATACGGCGGGTTGCTCTTCGCTCTTTGATCAGGTCGGCAACCAATTCGCCAAGCACTTGGTGTTCCGTTTCTTTGGTAGACATCGCAGACCTCAATGTTTAGTAGATGGTCCAATGATGCTTTCCAAAAAGAATCCTAGGCACCACATTGGGCCCGCTGGAGGGCATAGATTTCCCTGTCGTACTGCACGAAGTTGAGGTGCGCGACCAATAGGAGGGGGAGTGGTCAACGTATAGGCAATGAGGTAGCAGACTATTCGAACATGCTGATAGTGGGCAGAGTGTGAGCGCGGAACGGTGAGATGAGCGCGGGATGCGTGGTGCTTTCAGATGCATTCCCCTCCCAGAAGACAATGGGCCAAACGATGGGAGCTTTCTTTTTATCCTCGAAGACTGCGAATCCAGTTATCACCCCGAGTTGGGTCTTTGCTTGTCCACAACGGTCTTGAAGAAAGTGCGCACTGCGCCGAACCAAGGTCCCGGTTCGGGCAGTGCGGAAATCGAGTATTTTCAGTTCGTTCAGGTTTTCCATTGGAAGCTCTTGCCTTTGGTAATCACTGATCACGATACCGGTGATACCAAAAGCGCAAGGGGCTGTCGGCCCCACGCACTGTTACCATTCGAGCTCAGATGCAGGTGCGTGCTGCGGGGCATCCAGGCGGCGGTAAACCCTTTCGATGTGGCCTTCGAACGAAAAGGTCAGCTTTGCGGGCACGACCTGAAGTTCACGATATGCCCTGGCCATACCTTTTGCCTGCTGCAGCTTGGCATGCCTCTCATCTTGAATTTCTGAATTGGCGATCTCCTGGACAATTTTGCCTAGTAATGTCACCGAGAGCTCCCTCAGCGTTTGTTCATTTGTATCGGCGTTCGCAACGTTCATGCAGCAGTCTCCTATTTCACCGTGGTTTGACTGACCGGATCGTACTTCTAGAGTGTTTCGACGACACCCCAAAAGTAGGTCTAGTTTTTCCCATCTACTGTGAACCACCGTTCGACCCCATCTGGTGACGGTAGAACGTCTTTGACTTCAGCCTCAGGAATGGCCTTCCGGCCAAGAGTGCGAGCTCTAGCGCGAATGTGTTCGTGGGCTTCCGCTGGTGAGGCGAACTGCATGCGCTTATACGAAAATTGTGATGCCTTAATAGGGCTGGCATCACGCATTTGCAGTGAAATTTTGACTGGGGCAACGTCGAACCAATGGCCGTTCTTTACTGGTTTGCCGTTATCCTCTGCCGTGACTTCGACAAGGTTCACCGGATCAAAATTTTCTGGAAGTGACAATCCAAGACAATCATCAAGAGACTCACGAGCACCTGGAAATACTGCGTTGCCCGCAATCCAGTATTTTGACTCTTTGCCATCGCCTTCGGCCCAGGAACTGAAGTGATAGGTGAGCAAATTGTTAACGGATATAGAAGGTGAAAAGTCTCCTTTGTACAGACGGCCAGTCAAGATTGATTCGTTTCGCTTTGGCGTTACATCCCGGTAGCCGAGGTACCACGATGGATCCTCGTTTATGGCATCGCGATAGCATGACAGCGCCTGATGAGCGTGTTTGTACGTGCTGAGGAATTTGGCTTTCATTCTGTCTTTCACGTGCTCGTTGGGGGCGAGGCGGTGAAGGAGTGCATAAGCAGCCGACGTGGTCACACAGAAAAAACTCACATTTTGGTCACGCTGATATTTCAGGCCAAAGGGGACCGAAATGCTTGGATCTACGACCTGGCTAGTTGAGAGTTTCTCCCTGACATCAATCCATTGCTCGAAGAGGTCCCAGTGCTGATCAGCACTGATTGCTTGTTTACCCTGCAGCATCGCCAGAACGCTTGAGTAATCCTCGCAGACTGTCATCAGTCGTTGCTTCGCCTCAAATGATTCGAATACAGATTTTGCCAGCCAATTTTTAACGCTGTCGGACTGGTAGAGCTCGGTCTCCGAGGCGTCCTGGGAGCGTAAAGCTTCCCAGCTGCGATCCCTCTCAATGAGTTTTTCGTGATCCTGCTCCAACACGATACGATGGACCCACGCGTGCCGCTCCAAGCGATTGTCCTGCTCCTCCGGTTTCGGACTCAGGTAAACATGGCATTTGCTGGTGCCAGTGACAGTAATTCGTAGAACCTCATATTCGAGTGCCTCATAGTGGCTTCGAACAGTGCTGGCCATTTCTTGTCCGGCGCCGGCGAGAAGGTACATCTGATCGAGAAGGGTTTTCCAAACAGGGCCCAGCTTCGCTCCCTCGAAACTCGGCAGTTCCTTTCCTCGATTAACAGATCTCCATGCCACCACAGCTTGGTCAACGATGATTGAAGCTTCTGTCGCGGTCGCCAATCCTCCGTCCAGCAACGCCATGCGCATTTTGTCGCGGGTAGCTGCCTCCCGTGCTCTCTCGGCTTCTAGGTGCTTCAGTGCATGCTTGAAGAATCGGACATATTCGACATGATCTTCGCGGCTATCTCGATCATGGATGTACCAATGAAGCTCCTCGGGCGTAACGGCGTCCAGTACGAGGAAGGGCAGCTCTGCATGACTCCAGTAGCCAGGTCGGAATGCGCTGAGCGTCACCTTGGTGCTGAATTCACGCTCCTTTCTTCGACCATAACCCTGCACGTTTACAAACACGTGCAGAGAGTCTCCCCCGCGGGCGGCAATGCGTAGGCCTATCCGCTCGGTAGGCTGAAACCTGAATGAGAAGCCACTATGGCGGTGATCCTCTTTCCTACATGCGCCCGGTGCAGTATGGGGATTCATCACTGTATGCCAGTTGCATAACACGCGGGAGCCTGACTTGAGATAAGCGTTTTTCTCGCTGATCCATGTATGCAAGGGCTTACGTTTTTGCGTAGGAAGCATGCCCGCGCCATCGTCGTCGTGAATGAACTTGAGCCACCGGTCTTGAAAGGGTTGTGTCATGAACTCGAGAGACTGCTCTCCGTCATAGAACTTACCAAACAGACCTAGACGATGATCCAGGCCGCAGATCATTAGAAGGAAGCGTTTGTAGTGCAGGGCGAAGTTTTCATGAGCTTTGAGGTGCGATGTGTATGCCACGTCCTGGAATTTGATATCGGACCCGTCAACACCCTTGAAAATGTTGTTCTGGTCGTCCTTGGATGGGAAGAGCCGGCTGGTGCCCAGATGGGACTCAATGGGTGACCAGACCCTATGGAGGTTCTCGCCATCCCGCACCAGGAGGAACACCTTCCGGTTTTCCAGGTTGCGACTAAGGTTCGTCGCCGCGTTGCCATAATCGATGGCTCGCCGACTGGTGGCCATGACCAGAATGCAGCGTTCGGTGGGAAAGACCTGATTCACCAGCTCTTCATGTTCGGTCAGCGCCTTAAAGAATAGATCTTCGTTGCTGAAGTCAAACCATTCGTCCAGATCTACATAGATGGCCAACTCCTCGTCCATCATCAACTTGCGCTGCACGATGCTGAGGGGGATATGACTGTCAGCGGACCTACCAGTACTAATGGTCTGCACCGCAACATCTTTCCCTGTGAAGAGATCCAATGACTCGATCCCTTCTATTAGGCTGGCCACGTAGGTGCGCACATCCTCTGTTTGAGCAAGAGCCGCGGCCGCAGTTTCTTGAAAGTATGGCGTCATCGCCTTAACGGTGGCTGCTATCTCGGTGGTCTTGGCCTGAATCCAATCTGATTTTATGGTCGCTACCTTGTGCTCACGTGCGGCCACCGATTTCAACGCTTTGATTTTTTCAGGGGTAATTCCACTGCCTATCGCGGCAGCGACGCTACCGGTAGCTACACCGGCCAGCGACCGCTCCTCGCTGGCCGAAATCAGCATGGTCTGTTCGCTGGCGGACTCGCTCGAGGTTTCTTTGGCGCGATCTGCTGCCATGCGCTCTTCGACGATACCATTGAGGATCTGTGGATCAGCTTGAGCTTCCATTAGGTCGTTTTGGAGCTCTGTCACTCGACCCTGAATGCGCTTGATCTCATCAGCTCTGACTTGCTGGTGGTCGGGCTCGAATTCGAATTTTGCAAGGAAGTCTGCGAGCAGGAATGGATGCTCTTTGCAGGTGATGTAGCGACTGGTGATGTTTCCTTCAGCGTTGGGTATTTCAACTCGAACCTGAGTGTCGTATTTGGATGGGTGAGCCCGAATGATGATCGTGTGGGGAGAGTTATCGACCCAGCGAATCGATTGAAGAAGGTGAACATCTCGCTCCTCGATAGCCATTTCATGGATGGCCTCTTTCGCTCGCCAGAATTGGCCGGCTTGTAGCGACTGAAATCGTTCGATGCGTTCAATGGTGGGTTCAACCGCGGCCACTGCAGTGGCCGGGGAGGAGGAGTTCTCAGACATGTCTCATTCCCAATGCAAGTTTGGGAAGATCGTTTCATGAATTGTCGATATGCAAGGTCTGGAATGGTACCTGCCCACTGGAGGTAACGCCGTGTGGGCAGGAGGTCATTTTAAAAGGTTCTTCTATCAGCGAAGTTTGTAACGCTCGTCCTCAATGCGAAACTGCCGTACGGACGGTTATTGGGGTCGACTCCTTGGTTTTAATGGTTAGCGTCGCGCCGGTCAGTGTGGGCACGTCGTTCACTGGGTTTACGGTAATTGTGACGGTCACCGGTGCGGACCATGCGCCAGCGCTATCCTGCGCCCGATAAGTCAGTGCGGTGGTTCCGTTCCAGTTCAGGTTCGGGGTGAAGGAGAGTGTCGATCCTGTGATCGTAGCGGTGCCATTTGGTGAGGGAGTAACGATTTGAAAAACGGTAGGCACAGGTGAATCAATATCTGTCGCGGTGAGCATAACGGTACCAGGCGTATCCTCGTCAATGACCAGGGTTTTCGCATAGGCCACTGGGGCATCGTTGACTGGACGAACGACTAACGTTGCTGTACCTGCACCGGACCATGCACCAGCTCCGTCCATGACACGATATGTAAGCGAGGTCGTACCGTTCCAATTTGGGTTAGGGACGAATATAAGCATGTTCCCACTTACGCTAGCGGTGCCGTTGGCGGGAGCCGAGAGGATCTGAAAAGTATATGGTCCTGGACCATCGTCCGAAATAGCAAAGGCCGCGGAGCCTGTGACATCCTCGTCAGTCGTAAGAGTAAAATTGCCAGCAGTTGGTGTGATGTTGTAGCAGCTGTTGTGCACAGTGAAGCCAGAGTAGTTACGGGCGCTGCCGTCAGACCACAGTTCATAAGTTCGGGTTTGATTGATGCTACCGCTTGGAGTGCTTGCGGGGCAGGTTAGCCACTGGGTTTCGGTCTGTGTCGACACGTAATACGCGGCAGCCACACATGAGCTGGATTCGACGGACCAATATTGACCCCAGTAAGGATCGTAGGGCGATCTAAGACCATACTTACTGTTGCATGCTTCACCTGGATAAGGCCCGCCTTGCTTACATATCCAGTTGACAGACCCGACCTGACCGGCTGGGCATGCTGTCGTTTGGCGATAGGTTTTTGTCATGTTGCCGCCGCTATCAGCTAATGCGACGGGCGAAGATAAGGTAAGGAGCGTTATCAACCCCAGAGCCATCAGTTGAGCTGCATTCAACAATGATCGATAGGATCGGGATCCGAATAACGTCCTGACAAGCTCATGATATCTATCCATTTATTGCCCCGGTGCAATACAGAGTAATTTGATTAAATCCGAAATTACCAAGTGCCACAGGGATCGTGGGGGCAATTCGCCCCTAGAAATGGGCTCCAATTTCTGTGGCTGCTTTCACGCAAGGAAGCGTAAATGAGTATTGGGGCAGGGATCTGTCGCAGCAGTGAGTGCATGAAAATCTTGTAGGGATGATAAGGCCACTGATAGGCGGGCATTTCGAAATGCGGTCGTAAAGACCGCATATGGGGGGGGCTCGGATTACATCGACTGGCGTTTGATTTGGTCCTTGAGTTGGGTAGGCAGGCCAGTAATCGTCAGTTGACCGCTGGCTTCGTCATAAACCACTTTGTTGCCCAGCAAATGCGCTTCAAAGCTGATTGACAGACCCTCGGCGCGGCCCGTGAAACGACGGAATTGGTTTAGCGTTTTTTTGTCGGCAGGAATTTCCGGCGACAGGCCGTAGTCCTTGTTTCGTATGTGATCGTAAAAAGCCTTTGGATGTTCCGAATCAATCAACTCGGACAATTCTTCTAAGCCAATGGGTTCTCCCAATTTAGACTGGCTCGCCGCATAGTCGACTAGGGTGTTTGTCATCGATCTGCTGGTTCCCTCCGGAAGATCCCCGCTCTCTACGAAGTCGCTGAATGCTTTGAGAAGTGTCCGGGTTTCACCTGGCCCGTCGACACCCTCCTGACACCCAATAAAATCGCGGAAGTAGTCAGACAGTTTCTTACCGTTCTTCCCTTTGATGAGCGAAATGTACTGTTTTGAGTTCTTGTTGTTTTGCCATTCCGAAAGGTTGATCCGCGCTGCCAGGTGTAGCTGGCTAAGATCGAGATGCCGAGACGGGATGACTTCAAGGCTTTCACTGACCGCCACGCCTTCACTATGGTGAACAAGCGCGATCGTCAGATACTCAGTCATCCCCTGTTGATAGTGTGCGAATACGACATGCCCTCCGGAAGTGAGGTTGCTTTCTTCCATGAGCTGCTGCAAATGCTCCACAGCGATGAGGCTGAGCTCTGTGAAGGTCTTGCCCTCGCTAAGGTATTCTTTGAGCCAGCCACTCAGCGGGTGTGCTCCAGACTCTGGATGGAAAAATCCCCAAGCCTTCCCCTGTTTGGCGTTGTAGTTTTCGTTCAGGTCAGACATCAAATGGTCAAGAGCACTTGTTTCGGTCAGCTCAGTGGTTGCTGAGTGCAGGATTGCCGGGGAGCCGTCTGGTTTCTTTTCGATCAGGTGAACAATCGCGTGTCGTACGGGCATAGAGTTGATGCTCATTAAAAAGTGGGGTGAGTTCTGAGCCGTTTAGGAAGTGCCTTTCATCTGGCTCAACATGGCGAGAATTAATAACCCTTAGCCATGGAGGATGGTTTCGACATTGTCCGCTTGGCCATCGCCGGGGCAATGTCGATTGGATACCCTGCAGAGACTTGAATCGTCACACTTAACCAAACGTGATGCCGCAAGTCGTTGCGAAATGGGAGCGGTGAGCGGATCAATGGATTGAGCCCGCCCATTACTGATGATCAGCAAGGCCGTCCATTTGATACCGCGGTTTGTGGCGTCAGGTTCGGGGTTGCGGCGCATCTCAATACGCGCACTTTGGTAGACCTGATGCCACTGCTCTTTGTTGATGTCGGCCTCAGCTTTGGCCGGAAGTGTGGAGGAGGTTTGCAAGCTCATGTTCTCGAACCTTTCGTAATGGATGCAAACGAATCCTGCATGAAGACGTGAATATGCAAGTCTCGCCAACTCGCCCGAAAAGTGGGCCGGATTGGGAACATCCAAATGGTGCTAGGCCACATGATTCTCTTACCAACCTAGGGGGAGAGCCAAAATGCCTACAGTTCGATTCATGGGGCGAAGAGATGTAGAAACGCATTGTCCAATGGCGCCGACGCATCTGGTTTCGATTTCAGACGGTGAGGACGATCAGGCTCAAATCGTCCAATCGCGGTGGGCTAGCGTAGCTTTCGAGCACTTCGTCGATGGAGAGTACGACGAGACACGGATGCTCATGTTTGGCGCTAAATTTCCTGTTTCATTTCAGGACTACCTGTTACCACCTCAGGCTGACTCAGTAAGGTCATTGGTGGATCGATTAGCCGCAACCGGGCTCGATATCGTTGTGAACTGCCAGGCGGGTCGCTCTCGCAGCGCCGCAGTAGCCAAGTACATTTCCGAGCGTCATGGTTACGACCTCAAGCAAGAAACACCTGATGCAAATCAGACAGTGCTCAGGTTGCTTCGACGAGATTCGTTGCTTTGTTCCACATACCGTGATGTTACCTCTGCCGGATCTAGTGATCAGAAGGCGGACGGCGCCGTGCGCGCGCTTCTAAAGCTATTGGGGCTTTGGACACCGTCAAGGCAGTAGCAACAGGAATTGCGATGCAGGTTGTGCTCAGGCTTGAAAAGATTCTTTCGGGACTTGCACTTTCAAGAACGTGCGGATGATGGGGTCATTAATTGTCGAGGACGATTCAATGGCAAAGAACCATCACCATTCCCCTGCTCAGCGAATCTGTGGGCATGTGGGTATGCACGTTTTTCACTATACGGGTCGCAAAGGGCAGGCCGAGGAAAATCGATACGCTGCGAACTCGCTCTGCCCAGAATGCGCTGGTGTGATTCGAGTGTGGTTTGAACAATCTGAGCCCGGTTTCTATAAGGTCGATCTCCCAAAACTGGTTTCCCGTTCGCCAAATCTCATATCTTGGGGCAACAGGGTTCGTATCGCGCAGTTGCGTAAATTGGGCCCTGTGATGAAGCGAATGGCCTCAGAATCCGAAAGTGACCCGCTCGCGGCGCTCACACTTCAGGTGCTGACGATGATGTTCAAAATCGACTCAGCAAGCTTTTGGGTCGACGTTGATAAGCACACCTATGGCACTTACACACTTGGCTGGGATCTCGAGGCGCTCATTCGAGGACGAGAAACACCAACAAATCCGCTGGGCAAGGCATCAGTGTTTGGGTATTGGGTGGCTCGAAATGAGCGTGTTGCGAACGACGCGATCGAAGCTGCGGCGTTGCTCAAACCCATTCTGAAGGAATACAGGCGAGGTCTAGTAGCAGCTGAAGTAGCTGCATCCACTTAGTTAAACTACTGGTTATTGAAGCCGTCCTTGGGGCGGCTTTTTTGTGGCGCTTTACCAGAGATTGGCCCCGTTTTGGGGGGCGGATCCGGAGCTGAAGTGCTCCTGGTCTGGGGAGAATTGCATCATCCCCACCAGGAGAAGATCAATGAATCAAATGCGCAATGTATCCCTTCAAACGCTGCTGACGCTTAGCTGCCTTAGCTTGCTCATCCTGCCTCAGTGCTCTCATGCGGCCGGCAACTTTAACAGCGCTGCTGATAACCTCGATGACATGATGGATCTGGTGTTCAAGATAATGCCTTACACCTTCGGGTTAATGATCCTCATGGTAATTCTTCAAATCGTGAGAGCGATGAACACTGGAACTTCGTCTAGACCGATCAACGAAGTGGCACCGAGAGCCCCACTCGTAACGCCGCCTGTGCTGCAGGCTCCAAAAGTAGGTACAGAAGATCACCGTTCTGTCCTTGCCCCCACGACTGTGGAACAGCCGGCATCGGTGCCTGGTTCAGAAAGTGGGGAAACTGGCAGCCGAAAACTACATCTTGATTGACGGATCATTTTTCTGATCAAGACCTTGCATCTCCGCAAATCTCCGGAAGATAGATCGTGGGAGCTCCTCCTGGCCGGCTCCAGATACCGGCCATGTCTCCACTCGAATGCGGTGCTTGCTGAGCCTATTAGCCCCAGTTCGTGGTCCCAATAGGGCAGGGTCAGCGCGCTCCTTCGTGAAACACTAATTCCATGAATTTGCCGAAATCGTAAGGGATTGCCATGTCCAAGAATGAAGCTTTAAACGACCGTATAAATACGCCACTGAAGCTGGCATTTCCGGTCGTTGCAATCGAAACCTTTGAGTTGACCAGGGCCGCTCAAGTCATCTCTGCAGCAGCAACTGACCTGAAAAAGCATTTCTTAGCAATGCCTTTTAAACAGGTCCCGGACCCAGGTTTTATCGCCAAGGTCGCTGGCGAAGCACCCAAAGACAGCCGTGGTGCCGTTATTTTTGACCAGTATTTTTTTGACCGTCAGCGTCTAAATGCAGAAACCCTTCCTAGTTTGAAAGCTTCCCTTGCCGCTCTTGAGCAACACGGCATTACCTACGTTATTGCCGGCCGCGACTCCTTGGCCGAAGAGTTCGTTTATCACATCGATCTACCAGCCATGGATCAGGCCGAAATTATTGAAGTTCTGATGAGCGCCGAGCGAGACGTTGAGCGATCGATTGGTAAATCTGCCCAAGTGCCGACTATTTTTGATGAGCGTGAGCGGGTTGTTATTGCGAACCACGCCATGGGCTTGAGCCACACTCAAATGCGTAACGTGTTTATCCTTTCGGCTTATCGCAAACACAAAGCGCTTGACTACCTTTCAGAGGTTCGGCGTGAGAAGGGCCATATTCTGCGCGATGTGGGTTTGGATGTTTTAGAACCGATTGACATTGAAACTGTTGGTGGGCTCGAGCCACTAAAGTCATTCCTCAACATCCGTAAGGCAGGTTGGGATAAGGACTTGCCATTAAAGGGGGTGCTACTGGCGGGTGTTCCTGGTGGTGGTAAAACGCTGATGGCCAAGGCAGCTGCTGGTGTGTTCGGAACAACTCTTGTTCGTCTCGACATGAACCGCTTCTACTCGAAGTACCAGGGCGAGACTGAGGCCAAATTCATGCGTGCGCTTCAGACAATCGACCAGATTGCCCCCGTTACCGTTCTCATGGATGAAATCGACAAAGCATTTGCACAAGGCGAAGGAGACAACGAGGTATCGCGTCGTTTGCTAGGTGCTTTCCTTTATTGGCTTCAAGAGCGAAAGAGCAAAGTCTTCATTGTCGCTTCCGCCAACAGGATCAGCGCCTTACCGCCTGAGCTGATGCGTGCTGGACGCTGGGATCGCAGCTTTTTTATCGATCTCCCCAGCAAGGATGAACGCGTAGCAATCTTCCAGATTCACTTGAAGAAAGCTGGTGTCACTGTTTCCAACTTCAAGATGGACGAACTGTTGACTGCAAGCACTGGCTACACCGGTGCTGAAATCGAGCAGGCGGTGGTCGATGCTCAATATCTCGCGTTGTCGATAGATGCTCAGCTAAACCAAGGAAATCTCCTTGATGCTTTGGGAGACATCAGTCCAGCCAGCGAGACGAGAAAGGCAGATATCGACGCGATTCGTAAATTGGGCGATCAGGGCTTCTACAGAGCCAACACCCAGGATCAAAGCGAGCCGCTACACAACGGACGCCAACTGACCGTCGATTGATATTAGGAGATTGCAGTGAGTCATATTGTCAGAGCTAAAGTCGCTGTGTCCTACACCGACATCGATGTTCTTATGAAGGCCTTATCAGGCCTGGGTAACCTCTACCAAAACGAGCAACTCTACCGAATTGGCGTAGGGCTCACTTCCGAACGATACCAATTGGTATTGGTTGATCCAGCAAACTCCCAGCATCGCCTGGGGTTCAATCTTGAGAATGGTGTTTTCAATCAGTTTGTCGAGAACTACGGTTCGTCCGGTGCCTGGACCAACTCCGTGAGTTCGCAAATTGTGGACCGTTACTTGGCCTATCACTACGCCAAGCAACTGGAAGCGGAAAATTACAAGGTGTCTATCGTGGCTCAGACCGATGGATCTCTTGAGGTTGTGGCCGAGGAGGTGGTGTGGTGAAGCGTGTTGTCGTGAACGTCAAAGGCGGAAATGTGAGTGCTGATTTTCAGGGGTTTCAAGGTCGTGCGTGTGAAGATCTTGAAAAGCGTATTCGGCCGGAGGGCTGTGAGGTGAATGAGGTAGAGAAAAAGCCGGAGTACGACTTTGTGACGTCAGAGTCGCAAACCCAGACAGTGACTTACTGACGTCCACTTGGCGGCGGTCAGGCAGTTCGGGGTCACTCCGCTGCCTGGCTGCGGCACCCTCCAGATCGGCTGCTAGGTTCTTTCAACAGAGATCACCTCTTGAATAAATCTCTCCCCCATAAGCGCAGGATCGTAATCCGTGACGGCGTAATTGTCGGATTTGCTGACGAGGTATGCCTTGTCGGCCTGCAGGTCGACACGTTCCGCAAGGAGCGTGTGTCACACGTTGTTCCGAGAGCATTGCTCCTGCAGATGGTATTTACGGTGCTGAGAAGACTTTTCTCTGACACCTCTATGATTGCCGGCTGGACCAGACGATGGTCGTGTCAATGGAATGTGCGCATTGATAACACGACATTCGGCCCCTTCGATTGCCGGGAGCAGGCAATAAAGTTCGAAAAAGAGAAAATTTACAGGATGGGGCGTTTCACTCAATCGTTCCAAATGGGCGAGGGGGCGCCATGAAGTTCACTAGCCGATTTTCTCTTGTACTGCTACTTGTCCTTGGTGTGGGAGGGCATGTCTTCGCTCTACCTTCCGGCGACCATAATGATGGCGCACTTATTAATGACGGAGCGAGTAGCAGTGGATTCAATGGGTCACTAGGGATTAAAGAATCAATATTGCTTAGCCGCGATCAGTGGCGAAAGGTAATTGTGGATGGCAAGACACAAATTGAAATCTGCCCTGGTCGGTACCGCGGTACCAGTTGGTGTCGGGTGCCTGATACCGAAGGTCTCAACTCGTTCTTGGGTGGAATGGTTACCGGTGAAGCCTATCCAGCTGAAAAAGCTATTCAATTGCTTGCTGGAAAGGATGCACGAATCCTGGAAATGCGAGAAAAGGGTGGAACCTTAGAAATACTCTTTGGCGCACGCTTTGATGGGCATACGGTTCGCCGGTCCGGTATCGAAAGCATTGCGGTGGCGCGCCCCACTGAAGAAGACAAAGCCGGTGTAGCAAGTGCCTCGATTATCTTAAATATCGGGGTGGCGGGTTTGATATTGGTTTGTCTTGGTGTTGTTCTCGTTGGAGTCTTCGAGGTGCGCGCATCGCGTAGACGCCTTATCGATGGGCCAACTATGCAGGAGGCAACCGTGACGAGGTTGCGTGAAGAGCAGCAGCGCTTGAAAAATCCCCCTGACAGGACGATTCGCCAACCTGCACCACTGCAGACCCTTGCTGAGTCGCCTAAGCCGAAAGCTGATAGTCCAGTTATCGACACCGGAGCCCACACCGTTGCCAGCAAAGGGAGGAGGCTGTTTATTGATTGACGACGTTACTCCATAATCAGTTCGCTTCATGCCTGTCCGGGCTCACTTCTGGGCCCAATTAAACTCCCTTCCTGCTTGTGCCAGCCGATCATTGAGTTTCTCAACGAGACTCGAGGAAGCTATGCGGCTCATCACACTCATCACCGGGGCATCGCTGAATGCCGGATTGTTATTTGCCGCTCTACCAGGTGGTCATTGGCCTCTTCTGCTCGATGCGGTAGCGATTGTTCTGGTTGTTATTTCCAGCATCGCAATTTATCGATGGTCTCCGCGCTTTATCAAGCTGGTCCTTTTGATTTGTTATCTGTCTTGGCTCGCTGCCGCAACGACGTTGGGCTTTAGCTCAGCACTGAGCATCGGGTCACTGCAAACGACTCTCGGGTCATTTGTGAGCGTATCAATCGTATTTGTTTTGCTGGGGGCCGGGTTAGCTATGTGCGCGGCTGCGGGTTACTTGGCTTTCGTCGAGATGCGTAGACAGGCCGCTCGTGAACGCAATAAATCCGCCGGCCAAAAAAGACCCACCCACAAGGAGTGTGTAGGAGCGCTGTGATTGGTCATTACATTCACGTTTCAGCGGATCTAGCAGGGAGCTTATGAGAAATTTTTTAACGGTATTGGTGGGTTTTTGTGTCTCATTGAGCCAGTGCGCAATTCAAGGCGTATCTGGTTTTTTCGAAGTGGCTCCAACGCTTGGGCGACTGGAGGACGCTGAAGAGGGGAGCGAGCATCTTTCAGTAAAGATCGAGCCGTCTAAGCCGCTCATGTCAATTACCGATGCGGAGCAGCGTCTTTTAGGCCTGGACGGGGTCTATAAGGCAACCGGCATGACACACAGGCTTCATGCAGACGAATCTGTTATTTGGATGCGATACCCAACTCAAGCTGGAATTGCACGAGCATTGGAATATAAAGGACTGGTAGGGGAGCCAGTCCAACTCGTTGAAATATAAATAGATGATGGGTGTGGGTCCCATGATGGGAATTAGCAGGTCGCCTGATTAAGGGGTAAGGCAGGCCTTGTTTGCGGGTACCCTTCAGTCGCTAGGAGAGCCTGAACTGCACGCATTCTTCGGCTTTCGAAGTCACCACTGAAAGCAGGTAAATGTGCTCGGATCCTGCAGATTTTTGCAGTTCTAGCCCTAAGCCAGTTCGCATCAGAGGTGAGGTTGGCTCCCGGATTCGAAGCCAGAATGGCGGAAACTTTTAGTCGTAACTCATCAGTCATTCGCACTCGACCGAGGATGTGAAAATCACTATTTCGTATCGTCCCGCAATCTGCATGGCTCATTGCCGCGGCATTGGACGGAATGCCGCAGGCGAGTTTTCGCGTACCCAGGATCGCGCAAGCTTCTTCAAAAAGCTCACCGCCGCTCATTTCGCCAACCTGAAGCGGAATAATGACTCGAACGCCCATACCAACCCATTTCCGTATTGAGTCTGCGTAAAGCACCCAGAGCCTTCTCGTCTCCACCTGGTCACCAATTACGTCCGGCGCTACGACGCTCAGATTGGCCGGTTGAATGGTGTTGGTCGCAATCGTTTCGTATGCGCGAATGACTTTGCTCCAGTCCATCTCCTGCTTCTTCTGGAAGGCTGTGAAGGCACCGCTGTCGACAAAGGCCATTCCCCCCTGATCCAGATGTCTTGGAATGGCGAGGTGTTGTTGGGCCAGCGTCAAAAGGGTCGCTACCACGCCTACTGGCATACCTAGTTGAGCTATTGCTCGAAAGTCTGAAAAGCTGGTCATTCCTGAGTGGTACGCAATCTGCCACGGGTGGTCTGGTGTGTTCATGGTCTGGCTCAAGCTCTGATTTGTCACGATTTTCATCGAGATATCAAAACTGCAAGTCTGACCAGATCTGCTCCATATTCAGTGCCAGATCACCAGCATCGTGAGCCCCGGAGTTGAGATGCTAGCGGGAAACCATGGAGCTAAAACTGTGCACATAGAATCCCTGTTCAATGATCTTAGCGTTCTAGGTCTCAAAGCCATTTACCCAGGTGGTACAGCTTTTCCGAGCCATCAATCGAATCATGAGGTACTTGGAGGCTTTGTGGCGCCTGGTCGAGCTGGTGGGTACTTGGTTCGATACTGCAGCGTCGACCAACAGGAATTGGTCGAAGTACTTCGACGCCACGAGGTAAAAGACGCTGAAGTATTCAGCGCTGGCATCATGATGAATTCGATTCCAGTGGAAGATGAGCGCGCTTTTCTGCAGGAAGAGGCTTTGCAGGTCCTTCATGAGGGCCTTGCCTTCATTCGGTCGCAGCCGGTTGGCGGCCAGCGCCAAATAAGCCAGCTCGCAGATACCTTGTATCTAATTCCGCTGTCCGTAACGGGCATGGACGACAGAAGCCTGGAGAACTTACGAGATCAGATTGGAGCAGCTCGCTCGAAACTGGACGGCGCCGGTGCCCGATTCAGGAATTTGCGAAACATGCGTGGTAGGTACACTCCGAGCATGGGCATTATTGCGATCCTGATTTGTGTGTCTGGTTTTGACGCTGGCCAGGCATTTTTTAATCAACGATTGATATACGCTGGGGTCGCAGGATTCATTTCTCTTTTCCTTGTCGGCGTTTTGGTGATGAGCATTTGGCGCGGAAAAGGAGAACGAGTCGAGGGTAAATCAGCGTCCTAGACTTGCTTTCATCGACTCTGAACGTCCTGTATCTTTTCCGGGCTAGGAATTCCCCGTTAAAGCAGGAGGCTTAAAGAGACGGTAACTTGTCTGTTGGTGGCTGCCTTGCATGTTCGAGAAACCATGAGAGCGTCAATCCAAACTCCAAAGGTGTTTGGTATGACGACCGAAAAATATCCTGAGATTCCCCTCGCGTTCAGGTGGCATGCAATTAAGGTGGCGCTGAAAAAACAGGGGTATTCGCTGACCTCGCTTTCCAAGCAAAGTGGTGTTACGGGGATCGCCTCAGCCGGCAAAAAGCATTATCCAGCTGCTCAAGCGGAAATCGGCAAAGCCCTTGGCGTCTCAGAGAAGATTCTTTTCCCTGAGCGATACGATGTGTCTTGGTCTCAAGAAATGCAGGCGCAAGTTGAAGAACTTATGCCCGGCTTGTTTGCGCTGCCCGAGACAGAGGAGCCGAAGCCGCTCTTCATCACCATGGTGGAAGAAAAATCTTTGATGGCGGTCGATATTTCGTCGATCCCTGCAGAGGAGCCTTCCAGGCTCGCTTGGGTTAAATCTGAGCTTCGAAATCGTGGGTTTGTTTTGGGTACCCTCGCTTCACACATTGGTGTTCCGCGATCAGCTCTGGATAACCTGGGAAGCGCTCGGTCACCTTCGCTTCAAGCGTTGGTGGCTACATGCTTAGGTATCGCTCCCCAAACAATCTGGCCAGAAAGATACGATGAAAAAGGTGTGGCCATCCCTTCGCGTCGCAAAGTTGGGCGTCGATGGACTGATCGAAAAATGGAGTACCAACTCGATCTTTCAGAAGGGCTCTGGTTGCCCATGCGAGATTTGACAGGGCTACCAGGCATGGGTAATGACGTCACATTTATCATCATGCACGGTGAGAACCTCGGTTGGAAAATTCGCGAGCGGTTCGGTGTTTATGAGGTTGCATTCGATTCTTTGCCAACAGAAACCCGTTCCTTTCTCCTGCTCCCCACCGCAAATCGAAACGTTAGCGCTGCCCAGGACACATTTCACGGGGCTCAGATCGTTTCGCATAGCGTTAGCAAAACTCGGGGAATTGTTGCTGTAGCTCATGTTGATGGCGAGATATCACTCAAGGTATCTGATGGAAAGTCGCTCGTTGAGGTTGTGCTAGGTCGACGTGACGTTGGGGCACTCGCACCAGCTCTTCTCGATGCAGCCAAAGCTGCTGCAGACTCAGGTGGCTAGTTCGCGGTGAAAGTGTCGGCAGAGCGTTGCATTGAGACATTGAATGTAGTGTTCAGAGGTGCAAAGGAGAGATAGATGCCACTACTGAACGTTAGCCCGTACCTTGAACTAATCGCGAGCTCTATATCGATGGAGATCATTGCTGTCTCGCAAAACGAGGTTGAGGAATGTCTCAAAGCTGCCTTGAGTCGCTTAGGTAACGACACCCTATGGGTTGCCGTCGGTGAAAGCTTGCTGGTGCATCCATTCGCAGTAATGTCACTGATGGACGACTGGCAGCAAGCCTTAGCAATCAAGCTCTGTCTTGATGTCGAATGGAGCGATCAAGTGTTGCTCGATCCGCAATATGAGCTGACCACTGCAGCATTTTGCGACTTGATTCGAGACTCCGCGACAGCAGTGCTGAGAACACCATCCCCAACCATGAAACGGTCTTCAAACGATCTGCGTGAATCAATTTCGTTGTCGTCCTCGAGCGGCGAGCCCTTGAAGCAGTCGCTGATCCGGATTGCGAGGCGGAAACAAGGGCTGAGGTTGGTCTCCGCGGCGTAGGATTGTATTTGGGCCCGTTCCAAGGGGCAGACACACCCCAAACGATGGCGAGAGCTGAATAGAGTTGCCCCATACAGGCCTGCTTGACCAGGTCGCGGGATTTATAAGGCACTCATCAGATGCAGATACGGTTCGGCCTCAATGCCCTTGAGCTAAAAAAGCATAATCAAGTCCAGGTCATTTGGGACTCGGAGAAACTGGTTAACGGCCATACGCTCCTGGTAGGAATGAGTGGTGCGGGTAAGACTTTTCTACTCCGGAAAATGATCTCCCACATGCTCCAAACGTCTGGCTCATCAGTCCCGCGCATTCACGTGTTTGATATTCACGGGGACCTTGAAATACCAGGCGCCTCAGAGGTTCGCTTTAGTGAGCGTTCGAACTGGGGATTAAATCCATTGCGAGTGAATCCCGATCCTCATTTCGGTGGTATTCGCAAGCGCGTTCAAGCTTTCATTTCGACAATAGAGCGAAGCATGAGGGCTATGGGAACGAAGCAGGAGGCTTGTCTACGTAACCTTCTGCTCGACGTATATGCCCAGTACGGATTCAAACAGGATGATCCTTCGACCTGGGTGGTCGAGGAGGAAACTGCGGTAATCATGACCGACGGCCACGAAGATAGGTTGTTCATTGATGTCCCGAAAGCTGAGAAGGATGAGGCAAAGGCCCTCGGGGCACGCTGGAGCGGTGGGCCGTTGTATTCGTGGTACGTTGCGCAAGATCAGTACCAAGGCGCTATCACGAGATGGCCACCTAAGCTCATGGCGCGGACACATCCATGCATCAAAGACGTGCTCCGGATGGCTCAGAATATTCACCAGCAGTCGTTTTTGGGAACAAGTGCTGAAGCAGTTAGCTACCTGGAGGTTGCGAACCGATCAGCAGCGGCCTATCGGAAAAAGGCCATTCAGGCGTTACGTAAAGGTGAAGCCAATTTCGAAGATGAAGCAGCGAAGGTCGACCTGGATAAGGCCAAGGCGAAGGCTATTGATTCATTCACGACTTACGTTGAGGCGATCACCACCGGCAGAGAGCTGACATCGCTAATGAAGTACGACAGTACAGACGTACTGAAGTCAGTGGTCGATCGGCTTCAGAATCTGGATGCCATCGGTATTTTCAAATCCGTACAACCTCCATTCCACGAATCAAATCCTGTCTGGCGCTATCACCTTCAGGCGCTCTCGATGACGGAAAGAAAATTATTTGTTCTGTTTCGTTTGGAGGAGATCTTCCTGGCGGCCGTCGAACGCGGGCCACAGGATCGGATTCGAGACGTAATCATTCTGGACGAGGCGCATGTGTTCGCGGATGAAAGCGAAGACAACATCATCAACACGATCGCAAAAGAGGCGCGAAAGTTCGGTCTCATGCTCGTCGCGGCCTCGCAGAGCCCAACTCACTTCCCACAGGATTTCGTTGCATCGGTTGCGACAAAAGTTGTGTTGGGCATCGACGAAATATTTTGGAAGCCTAGCGCGACAAAGTTGCGCCTTAGGGAAGACGCGCTGGCATGGGTCACACCCACCAAAACGATGCTTGTTCAACTGAAAATGAAAGGGGAGACCCAGAATGATTGGCACTGGTGCAGCATTGCGTAGCGCAGTGCAAAAGTTTCTTTTGCTTGCCGTGTATGGGTTGCCATTGGCGAGCAATGCGAGCGAAGTCGATATCAAATCGCAGCAGATGTTGGAGCGGCTAGAGAGTATTTCTATGCCAATCGGCCGTGGGGCTATCTTGCAGGATCGCCTTGGGTGTCTCTGGAGCGTCATGGAAGGGGAAAAGGCGCCTCGCCTGGTGCGAGTGTCAGACGACGATGGAAAACCTCTGTGTAGCGCTACAGCTGACGCCACGGTGGACAAGGCTATTCCACCTGAGGAAAAGTAATGATTTAATTGTGTTTCTGTCCTGGCGTCTGTTCGCTGGGCTTTGAAGCTGCACCTTGCAGCACCTTTTTTTAACCCTTGGGGGATCTCTTCCCCTTTGGGGATGGGTCCTCCATTTTTTTGGAGTGAACCCATGAGAAAACTACCCGACCAAACCGAACAATCCTCGCAATTCGTTCGTGAGCATCAAGAAGAAGTCGACCAACTGTTGACCGCCTGTGTTGAGGCCGGTCGCCAGTTTGTCGGTCTGCACGGCACGATGTTGCAAGCAGGAACTAACGCAGTTCTAACTCGATTTCTGGATTCAAAAAATCCGGTGGCCTTCATGGTTAAGTTGCGAGAGTTTGCGTCTGTTTTTGCAGGTACTGCGGTTTCATTAAGCTACTGGGGATTGGTTGACGCGATTGGTGCGTTGGCTGATGCCGTCGGTACTCAGTGGCTGTTCATGTCCGAGGAAACTCGGCTTACCAGGCTGCAACACTCGAAGGAGCACCTGGGTGAATCTCAATTATTGGTGATTGCCTCCTAAAGGAGCCGACCCGTGCATAGAAAAAAAGCCCGTCCCTTAATCAGGGGCGGGCTTTTTTTATAGCGTGTTATGTCTGGGTAATACTTCATTGCAGTACGCGCCGGCGTTCGCGTCGTGGATCAGAGTTCTGTCAGGTGGATGAATCTCTGCGAGCGACATCTGGGACATTGATTCCAGATTTGCAGCGCATCCTTTCTTTTGCCCTGATAGACCGATCAGTTCCGTAGGAATTGCGGCAGCCAGAAAACCGTTGCTGACCGCTGCACTGAAGCCGATGAGTAAAAGCGATCCGATCCCCAGGCCGGTTGCTATTGTTTGCCTTGTCAGCACGATAGTGACCTCAAGCGATTTGACCTGCTTGAGGCTACGCCGAGCAACCTACCTGGGGTCCCTGATTGGTACCAAGGAAGGGCAATCGAGTTCCCAGTTAGTCGATCAAATTACGGATTGCCTCTTCGTCAGGATGGCGCTGGGCGGCAGGTTTAAGTGTGGCTTGTTCTCCTTCCGTTAGGCTGCGGTAGCCATCAGGTTGGGTGGTGTCGATGATGAAGTTGACCTGCCCCTTCAAAGCGTCCTTTAGGCCATAGAATTGGTTGTACTGGATCAGTTTGTTGGATTCATCCTCGCGTTCATCAGCTACAACCATTAGCTGACCTAAGGCAATCAGGTTTGCGGCGATCGATGCGCCCTCGAGGGTGATTGTTTCTTCCGACATGCCGTAGGATGCGCTGACCTGATCGAGCGCAGGGAGAACCAGCGCGACAGCTCCGTTTAGATACTTGCGAAGCTCGTAAGCACCGCCTGTGTACTGATCCTGAAGGAGGCGTCGCATCGCGGTCAGAACGGTCTGCTCGAATGCATGGCAGTAGGTGCCGTAGATGTCAAAGAGAGCCTGTGGTGTGAGCTCGAGTACGGTGTAGGGTTGAGGCGTATTGTTCGATTGCATGATTGAATTCCTGACGATCAGAATCCTTAAAGTGCCTCAATATCTAATAATGCAAGGTCCGCTAGAGCTGTCGAAATCACCTTGCAAATTAAAGAGTCCGTTGTAGCCTCCGATAGTTATGCCAAGCCTAGGATCAAGACCTGGGGGGCTGAGTAACGCACCGGCAGTAGCTGGGCTTCGTGAAGGAAACCGATTTTTGGCAATCATTGATCAATCTCAATTGGCTGGACCAGCAGTTACTTTTGGCAGATGGCCAGGCTGGATCGCCGAAGCAATTCCAGTTGCGGTTCGGGTGCTGCCCTATTTTTTTTCACTGACGTTTTTTGCTGCAGTGATGGCGATCACTTTGCTACTGGTGGTTGGCAAGACAGCATTCCATCTGTTTAGTTTGGCTAGTCCGCTTGTATTTGTCCTTATAGCGCTATGTGCTTGGAAGTCAGGAATCCTACCAGGAGGTGCCGTTGTCCGAAGCAGCATTGGCCCAAGATCTCCATGGCGAAGATTTTTCAAAATTGCAACGCCCTTGGCCCTCGTTATTGGGGGAGTTTTAAACCTCATCGCGCTCGTGGCGATGATTGGTGCTGATGCGATAGCTTGGAAGAGTGGTGTCTTGCCCAGAATCGCTTTTCCGATGGAGCTGCTCGATCCGGAGAAGCGCACGCTGCTTGTCATCTTGTATACCACTGCGGTTGAGCAGCAGTTAGGGCTGATGCCCCTCTTCGTGGTCATGGGCGGCCGCTTGGAGCCTTTCCTCATTGCTGCGGTGGTTTCGCGCCGTATAACGTGGGATGAGGCCTCCAAAATTCAGTCATCGCTGACCAAAAGCGAAAAATTTTGCTTGGGTCCTATGCGTTTACTGGTTCTTGGTGGTGTCTGTCTGCAGGCCTCAGCCCGTATGCTTGATGCCACGTCAAATTGGCTGGGGGTCGTCCTATTACTGATGAGCATCTGTGGTTGGCTGTTCTATTGCAGCTTGATTACTGTGGCTTCAAAAGATTTAGTTTGTGTAAAGAATCAAGAATAATTAATACGACGGCGGATTTTGGTCCGCCGGTTTTTTAATGTGGTGCTTCGTTCGTGCGCATAATCTCTTCAGTAGAAATCAAATCTCGAATTTTTTGGTATTCTTTTAAATCCCAAGAAAAAACCATTTATATAAGTTCTGAAAATCAAGCATAAAGTCCAGGTGTCTGTTTCGACGCATGGCTTCGAACAGAATTTTGATGGTAGTATGTCACCTTCCGAAGCGATATTTAGTTCTTCAAAAGCAGTGTCGATCATGTCATCGGTTAAATTCTCGTCGTAAAATGCATCGGACACGTCAAATAAGTGGCCAAACTTAGCAAGTATAGTCAATGGATACAGAGTTCTTACAGCGTTCCTATGCATTTTCTTTAGAATGTCAAGGTTTGGAATTTGATCGATTTCAAAGTAAGAATTTTGAAAGGTCTCGCGTTTGAAGTTTAAGTTGTGAAGTCCAAAAAATCCAATTGGCTTCCACCCCTCAACAAGTTTTGCAAGAAGCGCCTCAGCCTGTCTTGCATCGCGTATTGACGAGTCGGAATACGTAATTAGCTTCGCGTAATCTTTGTTTCGTTTGATTGTTGAAGTGCTTTCGCCTTTAACGCCAAATACTAAATTCCAATTAAATGCAACTGGAGAGGAACCTCTCATCCATGCAACGCATGGTAATGTGGCATGCCTGTCAGGTCGCTAGCTTGAATTACCGTAATAAACATTCTTCCTGAGACTGATACGCGCTCAGCGGCAATAAATCCGGTGTCAGAATTTTTCGCTGAGATAACGGCATAAAGATCTTCGATTATTATAGAGATGTTTTTATCAGTAATGAGCTCTTCGTCGCGAGTCCAGCTTTTGATTAACTCTGATATGGTTGAATTAGATGCTTTCTTGCTCGTCTCAACATTCACAGTTGACGGTGTTTTAGCGTCATCACTGGCAAAGATACTTAGTGATGTCTGCTTAAATTTTGGTGGTGGCGACGGGATCTGGGAATACGAGGTGAGAGTGTCTAGAGATAGTTGTCTTCCTGCTTCGGCCATAACATCGCGCTCGATCTCTTTAGTCGAGCTAATTAGATCTGAGGAATACTTCCAAATAATTTTTTCGTAAGTTCGTCGAGGTACTAGCTTTAAGACGCTACGTATGTCAGCGGATGTCATGCTAAATGTATGAGCGAAGGTGCGTACTTTTTTGCATAGCATCAAATACTCAGCAGTGTAGGCCTTTTCATGTTGGTCTATTAACGTCCCATGTGAATGGCATACCCAAATCCCGTTTGTGATGTCGCTTAGTTCGTCTGGTGTTTTGTTCGAAGGTCTAGGGCATCCAGTTTGAGTGGCACCATATATGTGAGCTGCGACTCCGATTCCCCCAGGCCTAAGCTGGTCAGTAGGCGTGCCATCTTTTTTTTTCTTGGTAACGGCCATTGTTGTGGGTTCTAGGCAAAGTTCGTAGCTACAGGTATGCCCAGCATCAGCTGCTAAAGATATTTTTGTTTCAGGAGAAAATTCTGCCCTGCATGTAGATGAACCAGTCTTTTGATTTTCTGCCACGATGATTTTTCACGTCGGTTGTGTGGTTGAAGGATGTGTCAAATGCGATTCGCATGGCAACCTTTTACACGGCGTGGGGACGGAAGGGATTTCACCCAAAAAAAAACCCGACCTCAAGAGGTCGGGTTTTCTCTCCGTCACCGAAGTGAGGATTTGTCTTAGCCTGATATGCCAGTTTCCTGGAAAAACCCTGCAGTGCAGGGTGGAGGCGAATCGGTCCTTTGGTAGGCTTTCGCTTTCCATGTAACCGACTCTCAAACCATCTGCGACTGCAGTTGTTTTTTGGATAGGATCATCCGAGGCACCGACTGCTGACCTCGCCGTCCAGAAGAAGAATCTTCTGAACAGGATTCACACAAAAGTGTGAACCCCAGCTTTATGGACAGTGGCAGCCTTCTGGACGTCTAAAATCAAGTGGCGTCTGATCTCGCAGGTGAACTGGAGATTGGACTAAATTCTGGAAGGGTGAAGCATTAAGAATTGCTGCAAGCAGCTAGGCTTACGCCGTACTGGTGAACAGGCACCAGAAGAAGAGGCTGAATAATGCCATCCCAAATGCTGATTAGCAACATGTGACCCTTTCTACCCGTGAAGTCTGACACTAGTGCAAAATTAAGGCCCGCAGTGGGCCTCAATGCAGGTCCGTGCTCTAGGCTTGAAGCCACTTTTCGACTTCGCCGGCGCCGTACTTTTCCTTCCAGCTTTTGAGAAGTTTGTGGTTGCCGCCTTTGGTCTGAACAGTTTCGCCTGTGTGTGGGTTTTTGTAGACCTTCACGACACGCTGCCGCCGCTGTGCAACAGGCTTGGCGCCAGAGCGCTTTAAAGCCTGTGGGTCAAGCAGCAGAATGATGTCACGTAGACTTTTATTGTGCTGTCCCATCAGATCCCTAAGTTTTCTTGCGAATTCGAGCTCCGCTTGCAGTCGCTCATTGCTGGAAAGTTCGTCCAAACGACGTTGCAACGCCTTAATGTTTTCTTCCGTGCTGCGGTATTCATTGATTAGGGACATTGGAGGTCTCCTGTGGTTGATAGGGGTTGTGCGCCGGCGACGGACAATCAGTCATGAGAGCGTTGTGCGGTTGACCAGCAAAGGGAGCAAACACTCCCCAGAGCACGTTCATCAAATGTCAGATTAGCTCCTCATGTACTAAGCGTCGTGACTCGGCATGTCATGTCTTCTTGCATCTTGGAATTCTCCTGTTCAATGGACGTACGAACGAGGAGATCCACCATGAATCAGAGTCATAATTCGCTTCGCGAAATGATGAAAATGGTGCCTACCCTGAACTTGGTTGTTGGAGAACTGAGTGGTGGCGCACCAGCGTTATTTGCAGGTACTGAACCTATAATGCGATGCCGCAACACGGTAGTCGGAGCTGCCTATGCAGAGCTTATTGTCGCTGCTTTACATAGCCTGGAGGCCCTAACCAGCCACAACATCGATTTAAGTCTAGCCGGCGAATCAAATGAGGCTAATGGTGCTGCCGACCTTGACCAGGTAACCAAATTGATTCGAAACGTCCTTTCATTGCAGCCTGAGCTCGCACCGAAAAGTGACCTATACACCAAGCTTGTAAGGGCTGCGGTTGAACCTTTTTTGAGGTTGACTTCCATAGCTCCTATGTTGCCCCAGCACTCTTCTAAATCGGGGGTCACCCAGATTCCAGAGTTTTTATCATGGCTCAGTCAAAACCGCGGCGAAACTGAGCATCTTTCCCTTGTGGAGCTAACTGGTCTTGCCACCTCCTGGATGAGAACGAATGTTCAGTAGTAATCACGTTAATGAGAGTAGTTGGCCAGACTTTGCTGATTCGGCAATGGATTTGCTCAATCCAATTCGGCGGTTTTTTAAGGCTGCTCATCAGCATCATCAGCCTCAAAGTACGAAATCCTTTAGCGTCGGTGAGGGGAGTAATGCGCGGTACCTGGCATGCGAGGTTCGACGATCCGATCTGACCATTCAGACAGACAGCGCGGATACGAACCGGGTCGATCTTCGATTCTTTATTGGCTACGGGGTGTATGGCACCGTCCAAACGGCCGCTGCGGTGGCAGGTCTAAAAGCGGAGCTCCAGGAAATGGTCGAGGGTTCAATCTCCCACCGCCAGATCCGCAATGCTGAAGGCTCCTTCAAAGCCGTTTTCTCCGACGGATCGATGACGTTGAAGGCAGAGGGGAATACCCAAGGGTGGATCATTCAGGTGTGCCTGATGATCCGTGCGAGCGCTATGACTCGGGGATTAGCGGTGAGCCATTCGGCTCAGAACTGAATTTTTTGATTTGTTTGGCGAGCATGTGCTCGTTATTCAATGGCCAGCAGGCCGAACCAGCTGCGGTGCAGCATCTCGACACCCTTGCGGGCTCATACCCCGTCAAGGGGAGGAGCCCGTTAACTTTTGGAGCCCCTCATGAAAATAACGTTTTTATTGCTTTTGTCTCTTGCACTTTGCGGCTGCGCCGGCAATTCACGAGTGGAAGATCCGGACGCAAAGCTTTACAACGCTCCAGCGCGAATCGTTCCCGTATGTCAGCGGTTCAGCAGTGGGTACCAATGCATGTGGATTGAGCTTGGTCATCCAGCTGAAAAACGCAGTGGGAGTGCTACGCGTGGAGTCGTAATAGAGCAAACCATTTAAACGTGTTCTATTGCGCAAGAAAAAACCCCGAGTGATCGGGGTTTTTTTATGCCGGAAGGTTTTTCCTGAGCTTGTTCAATCCAGTGCCAATCTGGAAGCAGACCCACGTGAACCAGGCCAGCAAGACTAGGTAACCAACTCCAAATTTGATTGTTATACCTCCCAGCAAAAGCCAGCCAATGCTCCACCAACAAACCTTCACCTGGCGGCGGAAATGAGTTCGCCAAACCTCATCCTGGCAGCGAAGGTTCATGTGGGCTATGACAGCACCTACGACGGCAGTAATCCCCACAATAAAGCCAGCGGCGTACAACCCGTAAACCAACAAAACAAGGCGATCTGGGCTGAGCAATTTTGACAAGCGATCGGTTCGAATGACCTTCATTTCCATTCCCTTTGTGGCGTTGCATGTTACTGAATGTGCTTCCATTGAGCATGCCTCCATCAATGCACATTAAGGGCGCTATTCGAGATGCAAAACGGTGCCAATTACCATCTAAAAGGATGCCGATGTAACCTTGCAGTTAGAACGCACTATGGAATGATTTGAGTATCATTCGGATTGAAACCTAGAGGAGAGGGGATTGATGAATTACCTTGGAATGGCGCTTGCGGTGGTTATCGCATCAACGGCGGGTTGCGCTATGCACGACCGTGTAAGCAAGGCCCAGTCTGAAGGTGTGGGTTCCGCGCCTGTGGCTGGTGTTGAATATGAGTTTCGTGACTCTGATGTGGTAGCACTCAAGTACGCAAATGCCACGCCTTTGCAGTTCCGCGCAAATGCTACTCCGGTGGATAAGGTGTTCAGTGTGTTGGGAATGCCCTCGCTTAAAGTTGCACCAGCTGGGTCATACACAGCAAATCAGCTCCACGCGGCGACGGCCGAACAAACGAAAAAATACATCTCATCGGTCGCCACACCAGCTGGTCGAACTGGTAAGGACATCGAGGCAATTGGCTTGAATGCCATTGGCGGGAATATGGGGGCCGCTGGCATGGCCCTCAGTTTGGTAGCCGGTTCTCCAAAGTATGATCCTCGCGTAAACCTCGGATTTCTTGTGTGCTTCGAGCATGCAGATCAAACGGCTAGTGTTACGGACGCCGTTTCAAATTGTTCGAAGAAAATGAATGCGATGTTTGCGTCTGCAGTCACCAACGTAACGAAAACCATCAATGTCCAAAATGGTCAGTTCCGCACGGGATCAATAGAGACCGAAGCTGGTGTCAAGACAGCCAAGGTTTTCTTGGGGCGCCGCGGGGTACTTGCCTCTGATGGGTATGCGCCGGCCGATCGGGGAGGATACGCGGCTCGTATTGTTGCCATTCCAATCAACAGTGAAACGACCTCAGTCATGGACAAGGTCCTGTTCTTGGATAACGGCAATGTATCGGCCGCTGAAGTAGCCTCGGCTCTTTCGAGAAGTCTCCCAGAGGGTACTGCTTTTTACCTTCCCGATCAGAAAAGCGGGCCAGTTGGCGCCTACTGATTGCAGAGCTATTTCTGGAGTGGGGCCGGTATTGGATTGGCCCCAGCCTTTGTGTACCATCATCTCTCACTCGGCCTTTGGCTGATCCCTTCGGGGCAGGTACAGCTTGACCTGAGCTCTGCTAATTCAAGCAATCTTTCAACCCACCAGGGGACCTCATTCCCCTTCTGGGGCATGGGTCTCCAACTCTTGGAGTCCTTATGGAAATTTTGCTCTACATCATCGCCATGTTCGGTGGCTCATACCAATACGATCCGCAGTTTTTCTGGTCGCTGATGGCCTTCCTCGTACTTGCCGCTCTGGCGATCCTCTGGGGCATTGCTCGAGTAGGTAAGGGACTGGATCGCAGTAAAAACTGAACCTCGGATTTTGCCGAGCAATCTCGTAAACCTTAAATGACCCGAGCGGGGCTACTCCCGTTTGGGTGTGGTCTCGCTCCTGATTATGGAGTAACCATGAAACCTCTAATTGCATGCCGCCAAGTACTCGGTGTGGACACATACCGCGCAACAAATGAACAGGCTCAGCTTGTGACCCTGGCCATGCGTAGCTACGGCCATTTGCTAAAGGACGGCACACCAACCGTTCACCACTTCAGTTTCGATCAGTTCGCTGACGCCATTGAGGCTAATTACTCTGTGACGGCACCTCAGACAGCCGCGATCGTATCAACGCTGAGGGAAGTGCATAGCCTTCAGTAAATGCCCAACAGAAAAGCCGGCTTAGTCGCCGGCTTTTTTTTGCCCTCAGAAATGCATTTAGGGCTTTGGGTTTACGACCTCAGAAAAGAAACGGATAGACCACTGACGTGAGGTGGGGGGCAGTTCTTCCCATATGGTGTGAAACAGACTCAAAAGAAACTTTCGTCGAGCGCTATCAGTGAGTGAGAGGGAGGCCGAAAGGCCAGGTGAGGAGGGTACTTGCAGTTCTGACTCTGCATGGATGATGGAGATTCAAATAACTGCTGGAGGCAAACGTGACTAAGAGTGAATTGCTGGCGATGCCGGCGTCGAGTTACATGAACAAAGACCAACGTATTTTCTTTGCGTCACTTGTTGGGCAATTGGTAGAGGCGATTCGAGCCCGAATTGAGGCGAAGAAGCCAGAGCTCGAGCGTGTCGAGTCGTTTTCCGATCCTACCGACACTGCAACGCTTGAAGAGCTTCGGCAACGTGTAGCTGTAGAGATTCAGCGCGACACCCAGCGTATTAAAGCCCTTCAGGAAGCTGCACGGCGAATTTCCCAGGACGACTTGTTCGGGTTCTGTGAGATTTCAGGAGCTGAGATTGGCTTAGCCCGAATGCTACTCCTACCGGAAGCTCGTTTATCGGTAGAGGAACAAGAGCGCCAGGAGCGTCTTGCTCGCCATCAGTCACAGCGAATTGCCTAAGACAACCAATTGCGCATGGCCGGACTGCACCTATGGCTGGGACTGATTGACTGAGCCATAGGTCATCCAGGTGTTAGGTTTGACCCACCCAAAGGAAAATGAGATGCAGCCCTTGAAAACCTATAAATCACTTCGCAGCTTGTTTTTCTTGAAGCGGAAGGAAGCTCGATCCGTACTGTCGCGTTTTGGTCGCGAGGAGAGCCGTCTTCGTGAATGTGAACGCAACCTTGGGATCCTTGATGCTAAAGGCGGCGGGAGGGGGCTGAGCCGAAATGACATCTTCCTTTACCGCTCCTACCAGGACCAAGCTTCCTACTATCGGGTGAGGATGGGGGCTCTGGCTTCGACCCTCAGTAGCTATGGAACCGCCTTCTATGAGCTGCTGGAACAACTGGATCACTACACAACGTTTGATGATCGACTTACTCTGCTTAGCGCTCGATATCAGGAACTCCCCGGCAACAAGTGGAACAATGCGTCACTGCATGAGTTAGTCGCCCGCTATAAGGCCGAGGGAGCATCTCTTGACGGTGGAAGAGGGCCGGTTCTCGCGTGTTTATTGGCAATGAATGGCCAGTTAATTTCAGAGCCAAACCACGCACGACAGGCTATCCAATTCCATGCGCCTATCCTCCAAATAGCACCTGCTTTGCGGCTTATCTCAAGTCGGTGATTGCGCCCAAAATGAGGGGCTGATTGGCCCCTTCCAGCTAGACAATCCTCTTAATGTTTCCTGCAGTGCTACCACTTCAGGAATCGCCATGACTCTTCGCCTCAAAACGTTTATTCCAACTGTTCTAACCGCAGTTGCTCTCAGCCAGGCTGTCAGCTACGCAGCACTCAACGTCTGGGGGGAGCAATACCTGACCAGCAAGATGGAAACCGCGGCCTCCATGCGTGAAAAGGCGGAGATCGAGGAGTACTCGAAAGCGCAATTCGCGAAGTTCTCAGCTGCCGCGGACGAGGTGCCGAATGACGCGCGCGTATACGGTGAGTTGAAAGCACGATTCACTCTGGCCGAGTTTTCCGACATGGAGTGTCCTTTCTGTAAGAAACTTCACCCAAACCTCAAGGAGATCGTTGATCGCTCCAATGGTGCAGTCAATTGGCAGTGGCGTCATCTACCTTTGAGCTTTCACAACCCAGCTGCCACTGACGATGCTAAAGCAGCTGAATGTTTCGCCGAACAGAAAGGTAACCGTGGGTTCTGGGTTTTCCTCGACCAGATCTTCGAGAAATCTGCAGGCAATGGTGGTGGTGTGAAAGACATGTCCGACATCGTCAAATGGCTTGGCGGCGACAAAGTCAAATTTGCCCAGTGCATGAGCAGCGACAATTACAAAGACCGCATCGCCGAGCACATGCGTATGGGCGAGAAAATTGGCGCGACAGGCACGCCGGCCACCGTCATCATCGACAATCTCACCGGCGAGAAAGAATTCGTATCAGGGGCGCAGCCAATCAGCGCGTTCATTTCGATCATGAAGAAAATGATGGTCGGGGAGAAAGCGGAAGCTCAGGCCCAGGCTCAGAAAGAACAAGGTCAGCCGATTGATGGTGGCGATGTCGTCTCGCAGAAAATTCTTGGATATGGCTCCCGTGCTGATGCTGCTCCCACGGTGGATGCCAAACTCCCCGCCGCCCCCACTGCACCAGGTTCACAGCCGTCGAACGGCGCCAGTCCTGTCTCCAAGTAAGCCTTTGGTACAGCCCCTGTGGAGGGGGCTGTGCCTCAATCCGTAACAGGAGACCTGGTTTGTCGTCCTCTTCGATTTCATCTTCTCCAAGCGTTCTAGGTGGCGTATTTTTCCCTATCGCTCTTGGAGCCGCGTCTTTTCAGATCCTGGTGCGATACGCCTCAGTGCGCATGTCCGGTGATGCAGCGAATTTTACAGAATGGATTGGTTATGGGCTTTTGGGGTGCTGTGCGCTATTCGCTATCCATGGACTGTACGAAATAATAGCTGCAGTTTCACGTCAATCGCCGGTCACGATCCTCCCACAGAGCCTGATGATGAGTATCGACCCGCGAGAGGATCTGAGTGTCATCCCGCCACTCAAGGGGGAGTTGACTGATGAGGCAAAAGCCGGCGTTATTGAGTTGATTGCTCAATCGACTAGCTGGGAGGATTTACAGGAGCTTCTCGCTATCCATGGTTATCGCTTGGTCGCGCACGGCCGTGGATTGTGCCTAGCGAAGCTTGATGCACAAATTGAGGTCCTCTGCACCGTTAAGAGTCTTGGTAGGGGATGTGACTTGCACAGTCTGCGATCTCGACTGGGATCTGTCCCCGCCAATCTAAAGTCCCACGATAGCTGATTTCAGTTACCGGCCATTTGAATATTGATTTTCCGTCGCCTCTCATAATCCCGCATCATGCCTATGATGATGGAGTTGACGGCTAAACAGATCTTCGCCCGAGTAGCAGCAACATAAAGCAAGTTGATTTCATCGTCGCGTGAGCTTTCGGACATCTCCGGGTCAAGGGGGTCGGGGAAGTCCTCTTCCAGGCTGACATAGTCGAACTCCAAACCTTTGGACCTGTGGGCCGTAGAAAGTATTACATCAGCAGATCGTTCGTCTTTTACTGTGAGCTTCCTAATTTGCGCTAAAGCTTCGTCCAGGCGATCATAAGAAGTAACAATTTTTATTGCTCGCGCCATATCACGGTCCTTACTGGCCTCCGCAACTGACACGTAGTCGTCCCAGTTCTTAAACTCTTTCAATAATCTTTTGGACTTGATTTTGCTCGTATTACCTTCGCTTAACCAATAAAGATCCTCGATGTCTGAGATTTTGTAAGAGTCTATTTTCCCAACCCAAAAAATCTTTTTGTTTTTTGATGTTAATTCAAGCGCTGACATTATGACGCCCATCACTGTTCGGTGCAGGAGAGCTGGACGCACAGCATCGCTATCTAGGACTGCTTTGACCTTGGTCGGATATCCTGCACCAACCACCTTATTGGTCTCTCCCTTGTAGCTCAGAAGGATGTTAGCGATCGTTGCAACGGCTGGGCCAAAGCGAAATGATTTCGTCAGATATAAATCGACTGCTGTGTCTAGGTCAGGATCCGAGAGGGCATTGTCACTACCTCTGAACGAATACAGTTGTTGGTGCGTGTCACCAACGAGAATAACCTGGCATGACTGAGATTTTGCCAACCCAAGAGTAATGCCGTTGAGATCTTGGGCTTCGTCAGCAAGAACAGCATCGTACTTGAGGCTCAAGTCAGGTTTGCTGAGGAAATAGAGCTTTAAATATCCGTCGTGGAGCATCGGTATTTCTAAATCATCAGGATCTAACATTCGATTCCATAGCTCTTGTGAACATTGAAATACAGCGTCGACAAAAGATGGACTCATCTGAGAGACGGGGCGGCCGTTCAGTAGTGGCAAGTGGTCCTCGTGAATAACCTCGATAGTACTGTTGAGAAAGTTGGTGACTGTTCCAATTGCAGCGCGGACTAGGTTCCAGTCATCAAGATTCAGGACACGTTTTACGTCGGATGGCCTTAAATTCTCACCAAGTTTGTGTTTGTATTTCGCCGCCACCGCCTTGTATGCCACTTGGTGCGTTGAAAAACAGTCTACATTCCTCGGGAATTTCCCCGTTGCCTCATCAGCAATGCTTCGATTGTAAGATAGGTACAGAAAACGACGCCTTGAGTGCCTTTTGGTGTACTCAACCAAAGAGGTGGTTTTCGAAGCGCCGGCGAACGCACGGACGCGCAAACGGATTTCCTTGCAGGCGAAAATTGCCTCTTGCTCGTCTGTCCAACTGAATGCCATGGCTACGTGATTCCCTCGGGTTATTGACCCCAATTTACCAAGCGGCAAAACGCTGCATGCGGCAGACCGACCCTCTTAGCGGGACTGAAAGAGCAATCGCCCTCCAAAACTCAGCTTAGGATCTTAAAAAATTGACATCATGGGTGACTCTGATTGGCTGAACAGCAAAGTTTGATCTTGCTTGGGGTGCAGGTCCTACTGCTTCTCCTAATTCCTGCAGGGGTGATTTGCCTTCAGCGAGTTTCCACCAAGGTGCTGGTAAAGAGGTCATTTCATCTGCATGCGCTGACAGGGGTGATAGGTACCCCTTTGCATGAGCTATCCCATTTCATTGCCTGTGTTGTCTTCGGGATGAGAGTACTGAAGGTGAAACTGTATTCGCCTAACCCTCATACGGGGCTCCTGGGGTACGTCCAGTTCGCCTACAAGCCAAATTCATTGGTTCACATGTTTGGGTTGCTCGTACAGGGCATTGCTCCCGTAGTGATGGGGTATTCAATAATTTCCTTTCTGTTACCTACGACATCCTCTGAAATTGATGTGCCTTTTACGAACGCATCGACCCCATATGAATTGGGTATCAATGCGGCCTGGAGTGCCACACTAGGCGCGTTCGTAAGTGGGGAGTGGGTTGGATGCGGAACGGGTCTCTTGGCGCTTGTAATCGGCTTGCACGCGGTACCGTCGGGTTCCGACCTTAAATTGGCTTTTAGGGGTGGAGTCTGCGTCCTGTTGGTGCTCACAACATTTGGGCTGATTTCTCAGATTGAGGTACCAGCGTCGGTCCCTGCGGCGCCGATATTCAGTGTGGTCCAAGCAAAAATATTTGCCTGGGTGTGCACTGGGCTTGATATCGCAACTGAAGCTGTGACGATGATTTGTTGCATTGCATCGCTAAGTACTCTGCTGCTGCAGATTCTGCCCAGTGCCTTGGTCGGAATGCCTGGCCTTATAAGAATGTTGAGCGAACCGGCCGGCGCCAATAACTGTGGTTCAGTATCCATCTCAACCACATTCGAACCAGGGAAGTCTCCTCAGTCACCTGTGACAATTGATGGCGAAACGGGCCGGGTTGATCGAGGTTAGTTTGTCCAATTTTTGGGGGCGGATCCGCCACAGAATCTTTTCCTGATCCCTTAGATTTATGCAGTCTGAGAAAAGTTGGGATGCCGATGAGGTCTGTAATTATCTTGCTGGCGCTGGTCGCCAATTTTGCCGCTGCTGAAGCAACCTCATCTTCTGCGATGGAGTTGGAGGCACACATCGCCTCTTCACTTTCACAAGGAGATGAAGACGGTGCAGGGGTGTCATTGGCGGAGCTTAAAGCGCTAGCTTGCTCGGGTGATCCGATAGCGGCTAGCAGGGTGGGACGGATGTATCTCTTTGGCAATGGAATGCTGGCAAGGGATTTGGATCGTGCTCGTTCCTTTCTATCCGCGGCTGCAATGCGTGGCGTCCCCAAATCAGCTGCCGACCTTGTGGTCACCATCATTTCCAGCTCAAGGGCACTTGATGATTTAAGAGAAGCTGCCAAATGGATCAAAGTTGCTCAGTTTATCGACGGTCCTGAGGCTACTGAAACAACGACAGAGCTTCTTCGGCTCGCTGCCGGAAGCATGGACCTAACAGTGGGCTACCAGGCCGGTGCTCGTTGGATTCAAAACTACCGGAACAAAGGAGGCGTAAATGAAAATCGCCCTTGTACGTCTAGCTAACCATCTACTCCCCGGCGGGCTGCTGCTTGTCGGATCTGGTGTCACCTTTAGCTTGCTGCGGAGCTTAAGCACTGGCACCAACCTACTGGAGATGGTCGTAGGGTTCTCATTCCTCGCTGGACTTCTGGCCCTAGTGTTTGGGTTCGCGATCTGGGCTGCTTCATACTCTGATACGGCTCTTAAGAGGGACATGTTCAGGCGTCGACTTGCTGAGTTGTGGGGAAGGCAAGTCATCCCTTTCGACAACAGGGCGAACTCAATTTTTCGTGCACTCAGACATCGGCAATTCCCTGACCAGATGAACGGAACGTGCTGGTCATTTTGTGTTGATACGACCGCATTTCCCGGATACGAATCTCAGGGTTATATCCTGGTGAACGGTACCGTTTTACATATGGCGATGGTTTGCGGGGTCCGAGGCAGATGGCACGTTGACTGCTACGTTCAGGCAGCTTGTGAAAGGGAAGGGGCCGTGTTCACTGTCCAATCCGTCTGCGGACCACTCAAAAGTTGGGTTGCTCAAGGTTCTCAAATCGGTATCGATTTGGAAGAGGGGAACGAAGGCCTGGCAGTCGATTCCATTGGACTCGTCCGCATTTTCCGGTCTGGGGTACCGAAAGTGCTGGCCCGCTTCGCACCAAGCATCTAATAAAACTGGGCGGTCCCTAGGAGGGCTAAAGAGACGGGGGAAGGGGCTGTTAAACGTCGCGGGTATACACTTTCACCCGAGGCGAGATAATCTCCATTTTTACCCTGTCGCGTGCCATATGGAGCTGTCACCAGGCGCAAGGCGACTGAACCGCGACAGGCGAACATACCAATGTCTGAAAGCTCCCCCTCCGGCCCTTCGTCAAAACAGTCAAAGCAACCCGCCAAGACAGCTAGTTCACCAAAAGGTGGAAACTCACGTAAGCCACGTCGAGCTGCAGATAAGGATACGGTCGTAAGCCCAGCTGCAGCGGGACCCTCAGGGGCTGTCCTTGAGGCCCATGTAGGTGCGCAGTATCTTCTACCGCTGCTTTCAGGCGGTGAGGCCCGCGGGTTACCAGGCGTCGTAGTTACCCGTGTTGCCTTCCAGCGTGCCGCTCTAGGCCATCCGATGGATGACGTCATCATCACGGGGCTCGACCGCCAAGGCAACGTAGCGACCCTCGAGCTGCAGGCTAAACGCACGCTCGTTTTCACTGCAGGCGACAAGACCTTTGCAGACGTTGTGGCTCTGGCCTGTCGTTCTGCGATCAAGCCCTCGTTCAAAACCACGCGCTATGAGCTTGCCGTGGCGGTTGCGCGTACCTCAACCAAAATTGAGCAACATATCCAAGAGGTCCTTAAGTGGGCTCGAAACTATCAGAACTCAAACGATTTCTTCATCCGACTAAATCAGTCTGGTGCAGCACATCAGGCGATGAGGGATTTCGTGAGTGCGTTTCGTGGCCACATGCAGACTGCTGGCGCATCGCACGATGATGAGGATGTTTTGTTTCTTCTTTCACGCTTTCAGGTGTTGGCCTTTGACCTGGAGCAGGCCGGATCAATCTGTGAGTTACTGGCTCGTGATCGATGTGCGTTGCAACTTTCACCTCAAGATATTCATCGAGCTGGCGACCTTTGGGACTCCCTGAAGCAAATTGCATTGGAGGTTGACGCCGCCGGCGGGGATTTGGACTCACAGTCCCTTCGAACGCGCCTTGGAAGCGCCCTAGGGTACCGTCTTGCTGGATCACGTCAGTTGTATGTCGCCCGTGAGCGTCTATCCGAGATCGTTGAGAATGCATTAGATACCATTAGAACTGATGTTCATGGTGTGGCGATCGACCGTACTGGATCGGTCATGGAAGCGCTGTCAGCGCTTGAACGCGGTAGGTATCTAGAAATACGGGGCGCCGGTGGTGTTGGCAAATCAGGCGTACTCAAAGATCTCGCAATGCGTATCGGCGTTGAGTCCCGTGTTGTTGTTGTCGCACCGAACCGTGTACCTGGCGGTGGCTGGCCAGCCATGGCAACTACACTTGGGTGTGAGGTATCTGCACGTGAATTCCTGATTGATTTGGCTGGGGACGGCGGCGGGATACTGTTTATCGATGGTATCGATCGTTTTGAGGATTCAGGACAAAAAGCGACCGTCGTGGATTTGATACGTGCAGCAGCACAGGTTTCGGGCGTTAAAGTTGTGGTCACCGCGCGGTCAGATTTTGATTCAGATGCGCGCGAGTGGCTGCCAGCGAAGGCGATTGGAGAGCTTGGTGAAACTGGTCCATTGACCGTAAACGAGCTGAGCAACGATGAGGTCGAAATCCTAAGGATGGCTGATCCTGCGCTTGCCTCACTGCTTCGCCATGGCCACCCAGCTGAGAAATTAGTACGAAATCCCTATCGTTTGGATCGGCTGGCGCGAGCGGGTACAGCGGAATCCACAACGGCTTTCAGTGAAGCGAGGATGGCGTGGCAATGGTGGATCACCGGAGACTCTGCGGACTCCGCAAATCGCACAGATCGGTGTCGTCTGTTGTATTCCATGGCAGAGCATTCATTGGCTACCTCCGGCCCGATGGATTCCAGAGCCTCATCCTCTAAAGCAATAGAAACCCTTGTCGGGAGTGGCTCCCTTCGCATTGTCAGCGCGGTTCGCGTAGAGCCCACTCACGACGTTCTGCGTGATTGGGCTCTCGGATGCCTGTTACATGATGAGCCAGATCGACTCTCTGACCTGTCTCTGAATCTCCCCGTTCCTGTGCGCCTTGTTCGGGGGGTGGAGTTCGCTGCGCGGCTACATGCTGAACTCGAATCCGACGATACCGCCTGGCGGGTTTTGCTTGAGCGAGTTAGCGCACCAGGCTGTCATGGTTCGTGGAAGCGTGCGGTCTTGTTATCGCTTGTTCGTTCAGAAATGTCTGATGAGGTTTTGAGCCGATGTTCACGTACGCTGGCTGCAGGCAATGCTGGAGCGCTTTCAGATTTGGTACGGGCGGCTATCACGATCGACTCCCAATCTGCAGCGCCTCTATTCGCTAAAGCCGGTGCTGACGTCAGCAAATTAACAGATGATTTTGTTCTTCCGCGGGGGCCGGCCTGGCTGAATCTTATCGTTTGGTCGCTCGCACTTGTTGATCGATTGCCTACAGCTGCCGTTCCCCAATTTATTGACCTCTATAGTCGTTGGTGTAGTGCGTTTGCAGGATATGACGACTTGTCGCCGTTGCTCGTACACCGGCTTTACGAGTGGTTGGTCTTGGTCGAAGCAAAGCATCATTCGAGGGAGAGCCATTCAAGTGATGCCTCTCCGAAAGGAACCATCTCCCTATCAATGACAACTGCTCAGGAGAACGATCTTCGGAGTAGCTTTCTCATGTGGTGCAAGCTTTGTCCTCAAGATGCGGAATCCTACTTTCGTGAATTGAGCGATCACCCATATCGGCACGTTGTTTTCCGCCGCTTGATCCCGTTCATTGGAACTGCCGCCATAGCTGCACCTGCGGCTTTGGCTGATTTGTTCCTGAAGTTATTGACCGAAAAGGACAAGGAGGATGATGACCTTCATCCGTTAAGCGAGAGAGCTTTTTCTGGATGGGATAACGAGTATTTTCCAGCGTCTCCTGCTCGGGCACCGTTTTTAAGCTTGCTGCTAGCAAATAGAGAACACGGCTTAAGACTGATTCGCGGTGTGGTTTCTCACGCGATCTATCGGAAAACATACGGTCGTGATCCAGGAGAAAACCATATTGAGGTCCCCCTGTTAAATGGGTCGCGACTATTTCCTTGGTGTCAGTCATATCTATGGTCGCGTTCTGATGGAACCTACGTTGCCGCATCCGCCCTTATGGCGTTGGAAGCGTGGTCACACATTCGGGTTGAACGTGATGAATCGATGGACCTGGTAATCGAAGATATCTTGGGACCTGATGGTTCACCTGCCGCGGTCATACTGGTGGCGGTCGATGTCATGCTTTCACATTGGCCAAAAAGCCGAGCAAGTCTATGGCCATTTGCTGCATCAGCTTCATTACTGGCAATGGATCGTGAGCGCTTTGCACATGACATTCTAGCCGGGGATAAGCCCGTAGATTCTTGGGTTCATCCGGAGCCTGTGGGCGAAGCTAGACTTGAAGATTTGGTCCGCCGACCTTCTCGCCGTACGACAGTCGACTCAGTGCTTGAAGACTATGGCGTTCACGGGCCAGCTGAGATTCGCGAAGCTATGCATCATTCTTTGCAAGCAGAGGTAGCTCGATTTGGACTCCCGAACTCCGACAACGCCAATGTGACGGACGCTCGATTTGCTGCGATGTGTGCACTTAATCGACTTGATATGGCGAATTACCAGGCGGGCAAGGCGGACGGATCCGGCCAAACGCTGTACGAATATATTCCGCCAGAACTCGAGGCCAGGCTTACCGCGGAGATCCAAACGAAGGCGCAAATCAGTTATGACGAAGCGACGATTCGTTTCGAAATGATGAGGGCCATGCTCGGAACCCATAGCTCGCAAGTGCTTCTCGAGCGATGTGTTAGATGGGCGAGATATGAGTTTCAGCCGGCGAACGAAAGTTTAGACAGCGATGACCAAGAGTGGGATGAGAGAACTCGAGTCATCGTTGCGGCCTTGGTCATGAGGGATGGTGATCAAAAATTGAGGGACGCTCACCGAGATTGGGCGGTGAGAATTTTGATAGACGTTGCAAAGGTTGAGCCCGCAGAAACTGCGCACGTGCCTCAGTTGCAATTCAACACTTCTGCCATCGCGGCTGTTGGTTTACTCGGGGTTTGCCGTGAAAACCTAGGCAGTGAATGTTTGCAGTGGCTGCTGCAGTTGGCAGCTAAACGACAGACGGGAATGGCTTCAGTGATGCTTGCCGAGTCGGTAGCGGCACGGAGCATGGATCCCCAACTCACGCGGTCGTTCATTCGATTAGGCCTTGCGTCTTCTGTATATGCCGTGCGTCACCATGACGACGATTTCGACCGCATCGAGGACTATCGTGAGCGCGAGCAGGAAAGGACAGTTGCTCGTAAAAGGGCTGAACGTGAAAGGTTGAAAAGTGCTGTATCGGCCGAGCATCGATGGCTAAGGGGAGAAGGCACTGAGCCAAGCTGGTCTGTTTTGCCTGATCCAAATCCTCCCAAGGAGAAGCACTCAATCTGCGTGGAGAAGGTGCCTCGTAAACGCGTTCGTTCAATTCAACCATCTCCTGAATTCGCGTTGGAGGCCGCGGAGGCGGCTCAATGGATCAATTTAGCAAATGAACTTTGGCATGAAGATTGTCCAGACATGCTCGCAGAGTTGGTACGCCATTGTTGGCCATGGACCGCTAGCGCTAACGGCGTGGGCATCGACGCGGACGAAGAACCGGGTGAGCTCGTGTATGAGTGGAATGATGCCTTTTTCTCAGCTGCGCTTGCTGTTGGGGTTTCAGATGGGGGCGCTGGAATGGAAGAGTTCGTTTATGGATACCTTGCATCTCTTCCCGAGGAGCGCTTCTTTGATGCAGCTGAAGCACAACTACATACGTTGGATCGCTTATGGCTGGATAAGGGCTTAGTAGGGGACCTTACCGCAGTCTCAATTCGTGAATCTTTTTGTCGACGATTGATTGATACCGTGTCTTGGCATCACGTTGCTTCATCTCGATCAATGGGTATAGCCATGCACATTGCCGGGGTGGTTGCCTCGATGTTTATGGGGCAACAGAGACTTGGTAAAGGGCCAATTTGTTATGTTCCGGCTGCGAAGGTGGAGCAAGCGAATTTGCTTCTACCTTTGCTCACTCATCTAGTTGAGCAAGCACCTGGTTCTACCTACGTCACTCAGGCTTTTTTAGGATTTTTAGAAGTGTCGCCTCAAGTGAGTAAAATGGCCTACCTGACAACTGCAGTTCGAGCATGGTGGCGTGAGCAGGGTGTAAATTCCGAGTTTTGGATCGGGCATGCGATTGGGCGCCGGATATGTCACTGGATTGATAAGGCCTTCCTTTTGCCTCCAGCTTCGCCTGATGCGCTAGAGAGTGCGGATCTGACAGCCGTTGTAGATATTCTCGTGCAGTGTGGTACGCCCTTAGCCAGGGCGCTTGAGGAGCGTCTAGCAGCTGCTCGAACCTTAGGCGGTCGGTGAGTTCAGCAGACGGTCTTTTACGAAAGTCTCAGCTTTTCTGAAAAGTGAATCAACGCGTTCACTTGCCTCATTGTTAGCCTTAGCAATCGCCGCATGGCCATGTTTAGCTAGTGCATCTTCGTGCGCTTGGATAACTACAGGATGCCCCTGGAGTCGGGAAAGGTCTATGACCGTCATTGTCTGGTCGCCTGGGTTCGGGTCGGTGGTCATCTGTACCTGGGTGCTACGCGCGACCTCAACTCTGAATCCAAGTCTTTCATACAGGGGCACACTTTCCACGAAGCAAGACAGAGAAGCTAACGGATATCGAGAAAGCATTTCTCGCATGAGAGCCGTGAAAATGCCACGGCCGCGGGATGCTTCACGGACAGCCCCGTAATTAACCCCACAGGAATCCACTGAGTCTGTGATTGGCATGTACAGAAGGAAACCAATAGCAGTATCTGGATGTTCATCATCGAAGGCGACAAGCAGCTCTCCGTTTCCACCGCCTGGATGGCCAATCGCACTAAGATACGCGTGAAATTCAAATCCCAGATAGATCTGGGAGATCACATAGAGCGGATGGTCAGGTGGGCAGGCATCTGTTCCCAATTCTGTTGTATACAGAACCGCCATGCGGATGATTTGCTGCGCCAAGGGCTCGGGTACTACGTCTCTGTAGAGTTCAATTTTGATCATTGGTTATGTGTGCCATAGGCAAATTAACTTCATAGACGGTGGTGAGGCCGAACGCGCCTAGGACATCCCTCGGACGACGCAAGCGAATGGATAGTTGACTAGATGGGTTTTGTCGACACCACTTCAAAGTACTTATATTTCTTCTTTTTGGCCTCGTTCTTTGCCTCTTGCTCAGCAACGAAGGTACTGATGGTGTTCGCGTCATGGACGAACACGTCAATCTGGCCTTCAAACTCTCTCGATACGTGCAGTGTGACCCTTAATTTGGGGGAGAGCGGCTTTGCGGTAGGTTTGGCTTTCTGAGATGGCTTTGCCGAAGGAATGACAAACGGTGCCGGTTTTTCGCTCTGTGACGGTTGACTGTTCTGGCTACTGCCAAAGAGCGCTTGGCGCATCTCCTCTTCAGTCAGGTCTTTACTCATAGTAGATTTCTCGCAACAGAAAAAAGGGCGTGACGCTTGCGTGTCTCAGCGATTTTACCGCCCTTACACGGATATTGCTGCGACGAGTATTTTTGCGGTCAGCAAAAATAGAAAAGCCGGCGCATGGCCGGCTTCAGTGTTCTGTACATGTTACGCAGAAATTTTGTCCTGGTAACCCGTCCCGGACTGAATTCGTTGATAGATCTCCTCACGGTGGACTGGGGTGTCACGTTTTGCGTTGATGCCGATTCGTACCTGGTTACCGCTAACAGCCAATACGGTGACCTTGATGTCATCGCCGATGCAGATGGTTTCGCCAACGCGGCGGGAGAGTATGAGCATTGTTTCCGATCCTTTCGGTATGAGCGACGCCCCTTGTGAATTGAGGGCGTCTGTTGAGTGTTGAACTACTAATAACCTACGTTCTTACGTATGCAACTAGCTCTTCGACGTCGGCGGGAGTAGTTCAAAAGCTGACAGTAAGTCGCCGAACTCACGACGGCCCTCGCCAAGCATCTGGTAGTCATCGGGTGTGGGCTGATGCCCGTACAGAATCTTCGTCTGGGTTCGCTCAAGCGCAGCGGTTAAATCAACAAGTCTCTGCAGCTGTTCTCGTACTTCACCAGTTAGGCCGTGGCTACGAAGCATGTCTGGCTCCTTGAGCGATGTTGTTTAGCCATGAAGACCAGCATCCTGGCTTCCATCTCGACACAAGACTTGTCCTCACACGCTGGCGCAATGATGTTGAAGCTACCAAGCTCATGGAGTTGGAATTCCTTTTCTTGCTTGGCCAGCTGGAAAAGGCACTCGAGGGCCTCTTTCTCCCGTGAGTCTCTGCAACCGACGATGCCGCCGACCAGAAACTCATTTATGAGGTCACAGGCCTTTTCGGCTGAAAGGCCTACAGCATCCATTTCGATGGAGCTGAGGCCGACTGCCTCCTCGTGCTCTTCATGAAGTTCAATTTGGCCAGGAACCCGCCTGATTACGATATTGAGCGTGTTATGTCCCGTGGCGATACCAATCTCAATTGGAAGTCTGTGATTGGCAGATGAATAGCTGGCAACCGCAATCGCGGCGTCGATGCACATAACTTTTTTCCGATGATCCATTCGTGGTGCGGATTATCAAATCTTCGGCTGCCGCTTTTTCATGTATTCGCCCCTTGAAATGGGGCGAATCACGATTATTTCCCAGAACCGACAGCGGGCTTGCCGCCGTCATCGTTCGTGGAGAATTTGCACTTCGGATACCCGAGACAGCTCCAGAATGGTCCGTTGTTACCGTTTCTTAAGGCTAAATGGTTCTTTTTGCACTTGGGGCATTTCTCATCCGACTTGACCAGCTCAGCTTTGCTGGATGCTTCCGAGCCTGTGCTTTTGAGTCTAATAGAGGCCAAGTCTGGTGCAGGTGCTTTTCCTCGAGACTTTGTTTCACCACATGTAGCTGTACAGGTGGGATAGTTTGAGCAACCCCAAAACCCATTTGTGGAGGAGCCGCGCCGTCTCATCTCGCCTACTTTGCAGATAGGGCAGGTCTGTTGAGGACCGAACATCAAAAGCCGCTTTTCTTGGGCGAGGGCTGTCATCGTGGGATCGGCCTTGATTCGGGCGACCTCCTTAAGGAGCAAATCGTGCTGATAGGCAACTACCCCGATGTAGGAGGCTTGGCCTTGCGCAATTTGGTCGAGGGCACCCTCCATCATGCGAGTGAAATCAAGGGACACAAAGCTGAAGCGCCCTCGTGTAAGGCCGATGATTCCCATGCCAAGCTCGGTGGCGAGTAGCTTTCTACCTTCCTTGCTTATGTAGGACCGTTTAAACAACGTGGCCATGGTGGAGGCATAAGTCGACGGTCTGCCTATCCCGTGTGATTCCAGTGCTTTTACCAGTGAGGCGTCAGTAAACCTCGGCGGCGGCTTGGTAGCAGACTGCGTAACACTGAGCTCCTTGCATTGAAGTCGCGCGTTTTCAGCGATCTCTGGGAGAGCATTCGCCTCTTCATTTTCATCCTCACCAACCTCGACGGCGGCATCTTCGGGGGTTAGTGCTAACCAACCAGGGGACGTAAGTGTTCTGCCGGTGGCTAAAAATTGGAGGTGTTGGTCTGCGACTTTCACTGCGGAGAGTAAAAGAATCTTTTTGGCGTTGTATCTGGCTGGGAGCATTTGGCTGGCTATCGTTCTCTGCCAAATAAGCTTGTATAGCTTTCCCTCAGGGCTGTCGGCTGGAAATTCACCTGCTTCCAGATTTGCCACATCTGAAGGTCGAATTGCTTCGTGAGCCTCTTGAGCATCAGCTTTTGATGTCCATTTATTCGGCTTGTCTGGTACTGGACATTTGTTTGAGGTCAGCCACTCCCTGATTACCGTCGTGGCCTCCTCGGAAAGGTTGAC
>Ga0208788_1000034_pt1 | contig 96972 bp, 95 predicted proteins | sample Wag4_2014_7_11_3_FD_187363 | JGI IMG/M metagenome (GOLD analysis project Ga0208788, IMG submission 187363) | Fresh water mixed with fracking chemicals microbial communities from Ohio, USA - Utica-2 Time Series FC 2014_7_11 (SPAdes) (version 2) ... | reverse complement strand
CTTGAGAGAATCGGGTCCTTATCGGTTGAGATCATGAAGGCAGTTCCAGGCCAGGTCAGTTCCCGATCTCCAGATTCGTCAAAGGAAACCGATGGACGAGTGAATTGGAAGTCGTAGTAATCCTCGGGATCAACTTCAGCTGCTACCTGGCACTGAAGTGTTTCGCTGATTAGCTTGGCTGCCGAGCTAGCAGATTCGGCTGCGTCGTTCCAGCCCTCGAATGCACAAATAAGCACCCGGCCACCGAAAATACTGTTTTCGCTAGTCACTTTTTGAAATCTTGCCCTTTGATTACTGGTTTGTTTGTGATGGTTTAACTGTAAGGCTAAATGCCAAAGCTAGACTTCAATCATCATGATTTTCAAGCAACTCCCAGCAGCCGTTCTATGGGACATGGATGGCACACTAATCGACTCAGAGCCCTATTGGATGAAGAGCGAGGGCTCCTTTGCTAAGGCGAACAACAGCAACTGGACCGAACAAGACGGCTTGAGCTTAGTTGGTATGTCGCTGTATGACTCATCCAAGATCATCAAGGAAAGAGTCGGCTCCAATCTAGAACCTGAGCAGATTATTCAAAAGCTAACCGATGATGTATCCGCCCAGCTCAAGCAGGAGATATATTGGCGCCCCGGAGCAAGAGACCTTCTGTTGCTGCTTCGCAAAAAGAAGGTCAAAACAGCGCTTGTAACCATGTCCATGCACCGCATGGCAAAACAGGTAGCTGATTCGATTGGCTTCAATGCTTTTGATGTGATCGTTGCCGGAGACGATGTTCGTCACGGAAAACCCCATCCTGAGCCCTACCTAAAAGCTGCAGAGCTGCTTGGCGTCAAACCGGAGGACTGTGTTGCTTTTGAAGATTCACTGACAGGACTTCGTTCCGCCGAAGCAGCCAACACCAAGGCGGTTGGGGTCAAGAACATCGTAGAACTACCCATGGAACCAGGTCGCGTCCTCTGGCCCACTCTTGAAGGCGTGACTTTGGCTGATCTTCGGGGGCTATTCAAATGACGAAGCGAACTCACACATTTAAAGCCGGTGACAAAGTCCAGCTGACCGGACCCAAGGGAAGACTAAACACCATCACGCTTGTCAAAGGTGGTGCCTTCGGGACTCACCGCGGTGATCTGAAACACGATGACATTATCGGACAAGTCGATGGCTCTGTAGTCGCAACTCAAAACGGCGTTGAGTATCTGGCTCTGAAGCCGCTCATGAATGACTTCGTGTTATCAATGCCGCGCGGAGCGGCAATCATTTATCCAAAAGACGCTGCACAAATTCTTGTTGAAGGTGACATCTTCCCTGGGGCGGTAGTTGTTGAAGCGGGAGTTGGATCAGGTGCCCTAAGCATGTATTTGCTTCGAGCAATTGGAGATTCTGGTGAACTGCACTCGTTTGAAAGACGTTCTGAATTTGCCGAAATTGCCGCAGGCAACGTCAAATCTCAGCTTGGTTCCAACCCAAAGAACTGGAAGATTCATCTGGGAGACCTTCAGGAGCAACTTCCTAAAAAGCTCAAGCCGCAAAGCGTGGATCGGGTAGTACTTGACATGCTGGCGCCTTGGGAATGCATTGATGAATGTGCAACCGCTTTGGCTCCAGGAGGTTTGATTATTGTCTACGTAGCAACAGCAACCCAGCTTTCTCGGGTGGCAGAGGATCTGCGTTCTTCGAGATTGTTTACCGAACCGTTGGCATTTGAAACTTTGGTTAGGCCCTGGCACCTTCAGGGATTAGCGGTTAGGCCAGAACACCGGATGATTTCCCACACTGGCTTTTTGCTTACTGCACGCCGCATCGCACCAGGAGCGATTTTGCCCCAGTTCAAATCCAAGGTGAAATCCACCGAGTACAAGGATGAGGATGTCTTAGCTTGGAATCCTGAAGGATTAGGGGAGCGCAAGGTTTCCGAGAAGAAGCTTCGCAAGACTGTCCGTAAGGCCACCTCCTAGTAGCCAGCTTTTTAGGTCCCTTCGGCCAGTAAACTTTGAATAACTCATTCAGAAAGTTGCCTCCTTTGAACAAATCGATTCTTTTGCTTTCGAGCATTGTCCTGACAGCCTCACTTACCAGTTGCGCCGCGGCTGAGAACTATGCCTGTGCCGGGTTTGAAACTGGAGCGCAAGTGGAATCAGTTTCAGTCACCGGATCGATTGAGGAGCAACCAGTTGTGAGCTTCCCGTCACCGCTGAGCGCCGAATCAATTCAGTCCCGCGTGGTAATTGCTGGAGAGGGCCCGGTATTTACTGGGCGCAACCTTATTGAGTTTGAATTCGCAGGATACAACGGCGGCAACGGGCAACTAATCCAGCAGACAACTTTCGACGGCACCCAGACTCAGACCGGAGCTTTTGGCCCAGGCGAAGTACCAAACTTTTGTGAAGCGCTAGCTGGAGCAAAAGAAGGTTCTCGAATCGTTGCGATTATTCCTCCAGACCAGGCTCACAGCGGAGAGGGTGTCCCTGCTCTAGGTGTGGGTGCGGCTGATTCATTTATCTTCGTGATTGATCTAAAGCGTGTCTTTCTTGAGAAAGCAACCGGCGATAGCGTTGCTCCAGAAGCTGGCCTTCCAACCGTAGTGACTACTCCAGATGGAGTACCTGGGGTCACGATTCCAAAAACTCCCGCTCCAACTGAGCTTCGAGTCGCACAGCTGATTCGCGGTTCAGGGGATCTCGTTGAAGAAGGTCAGCTCGTCACGCTTCACTACAGCGGCTTTCTATGGGACGGTTCAGAAAAGTTTGACTCGAGTTGGGACTCCGGACAAGCAGTGCAGTTCCAAATGCAAGACGGAGCTTTGATTGAAGGGTTCCTGTCTGCGGTGATTGGGCAACCGGTTGGCTCTCAGGTTATTGCTGTGATTCCGCCAGCCCTTGGCTACGGTGATGCTGGAGCTGGGTCAATTCCTCCAGGAGCAACACTTGTTTTTATTATCGACATTCTGGGAACCAACAACTAGCTAACATGCCTGAGAAGATTGATCTATCGGAGCGTTTATTCAATCTGACCTGCGCTCTGTTAGTTGCAGGAAACGGTCTGTCCAAATCAGAGATTTTCGCCACCGTTCAGGGCTATAAAGAAACTTATGAACCCGGTGGAGATCTAAGCGCAATCAACCGCATGTTTGAGCGGGATAAAACTCTTCTAACCAGCGCCGGAATTCCGTGGAGGTCATTTATCCCGCAGGAAGCAATGGGGGACAATCAGGAGTTTCGCTACCTAATTGCAAATGAAGATTTCGTCTGGCCAAAGGGTCTAACCCTCACTTCGAAGCAGGTAGCGCTTTTGAATTTAGCTGCGCAGGTTTGGGCTAAAGCATCACTTTCAGCGGATGCAAATAGAGCGATTCATCGCATCCGAGCAATGGGAGAAAAGGCGGACGGAAGCTCGCTAATTGGTATTGCACCAAGAATCCGAACTCACGAACCTTGTTTCCTACCGCTATCGACAGCAATTGAATCTTGCTCAAGAGTTTCTTTTGACTATCTAAAGCCTGGCGAAAGTGAACTTTCGGTTCGAAATATTGAACCTTGGTCGCTGCAGAACATTGGGGGTCAATGGCTACTAATTGGTTTCGACCTTGATCGGGAGGAGCCAAGAAACTTTCTACTAAAGCGCATAGTTTCTGAAATTGATATCCAGGACGTGACCTTTGAAGCTCCCGAAACTGGTGAGGTTGCAAAGACGCTTGCTGACCTAGAGCTTCACAAACTTTCTCAGACAGCGAAGCTAAGAACCTCGGCCGCCAGCGCCGCCTGGTTTCATTTCGATTTGGCTGCGGGCCAGACAGAGTTTGAAGTCAACTTTATGGACCTACACCTATTCGCCGAAGAGCTGATGGAATTTGCCGATGAAATAGAGGTTGTTGAACCAAAACAACTCGCAGATCTAATCAAGGCAAATTTGCAAAAAGTTAGTGACGTTCATGCCTAGAAGCTCAAGCCTGAGTGGCGCAGATCGCTATAACTTCATGTTGGCTCTTACGGGCTATCTAATAAACAACAGACAGCAGAAACTAGCTGACCTCGCCAATCACTTCCAAGTCACAGAGAAAGAAATCCGCTCAGCTGTGGTGACCATCTCCCTTTCTGGAGTGGGAATGTATCGACCAGATGAACTTTTCTTTCTTGACTACGACCTTTTGGAAGAAGGCATTGTGGATCTGAGTTTTGCGCCAACGCTCGAGGCCGTACCAAGACTTTCTACTAGGCAAGCAGCCGCTATAGCCAGTGGTCTTTCGTACCTCATGAATCTGGTTGACACTAAAGATCAAGTGCAAATCAAAGAATTGCTGGAGATTCTTGGTCGAGGTGCATTGAGTACGAAAGAGCTGCCATTTGTGGTTCAACCCAATCATGGAGACAGTGACTTAGCTCTTGTCAGGCAAGCAGTAGCCGAGTCGAGAGCATTGAAGTGCTCCTACATAAACTCAGCTGGAGAAATCACAATCCGAGAAATCGAACCACAACTTCTGGAATCCCGAGAAACAAATTGGTTCCTTAAGGGTTTTTGTCGCAGCAACCAAGAGTCCCGGGTGTTCCGACTTGACCGAATGAGGGAAATAGTAGTTCTTGAGCCATTTGAAGAACGAGAACTGGCTGTCGCTGACAGCGATCTTATTTATTCGGTCCGCAAATCAGACACCGATGTTCTGTTCGAAGTGGACCCTGAGGCCTTTGCTTTGATTGCGGATTACAAGCCCGAGTTTGAGATTTCCGGAAACAAGAGTGTCCAGGTGAAGATACCAATCGGACAACTCGAGACCTTGGGAAGAATAGTTGCGAGGTACAGCGGTAAGGTTCGAGTGCTAGCTCCGGTTGAAGCTCGATTAGCAGTTAGGGAATTCGCCCAGCGGGCTCTTGGACAGCGAAAACCGGAAGCTGTGGCGGAGTAGGTTTATACCCATGGAGTGGATTTTCGCAGGGGCACTCGCCCTAGCGTCTTTGGTGTTTTCAGCGTTGTTTCTATTCACTAAATTGATTCGACTTGGCAAGCTGGCAAAGACTCTGGCTTTGCAGCTTGAGAAACTAGCCGAGGCAAACGCTAAAGTGCCGGAGATAACCAAAGCCATCTCGGCCTTAGGGGAAGACCCAGCGGTGCATATAGCCAAGCGCCAACAGTTCCTTCGCGAGGCAAGGGCCCGCAAGCGTGCGCGAGAGCGTAGGCTTAGGGATAGAGATTTTTAGCAAGAGATAGGGAAGCTAATGCGTTTACAGGGCTGGGAATGGATCATTATTCTGGCAATAGTTTTGCTGATCTGGGGTGGGCCAAAGCTTCCAGGTCTAGCTAAGTCGCTTGCGCAGTCAATGCGAATCTTCCGTAAGGAAATCAAGACTACTGACGAAGCTAAGCCGGCCGACAAGCCTGCTGAGGGTGAAACCCCCAACGACAAGTAAGTGGCCAGGAACAAAAACCCCGACGCCAAAATGAGCCTTTCGGGGCACCTCAAAGAGCTACGTAATCGACTCTTTTGGTCTGCTTTGTTCATCATCGGTGGGTCTGTCGCCGGATGGTTCATGTTTGATTTCGTGTTCAATGAACTGCAACGACCAGTAGTTGAGCTCGCTTCAAAGCCTGGTAGCAACGTCACCATCAACTTTCCAACCGTCGTGTCTGCTTTTGATGTGCGCTTGCAGGTTTCGATTTTCCTTGGAATCTTGATGAGTGCTCCAGTTTGGCTTTACAACCTCTGGGCGTTCATTACTCCAGGACTAAAGAAGCGAGAGAAGCGCTACACAATCGGATTCGTGATCGCATCCGTGCCATTGTTTATCGGAGGAACTGCACTGGCTTGGTCCTCACTGCCAACATTTGTAGTCGTCCTTGTTGGATTCACCCCAGACGGCGCAGCTAACGTAATCAACGCTAGTGAATACATCCTTTTCACAATTAGAATCCTGCTCGTTTTCGGTCTGGCCTTTGTCCTCCCAGTTGCTTTAGTGATGTTGAATTTCGCAGGAGTCATCACAGCTGACAACATCATCAAGTCTTGGAGAATGGCAGTTTTCATTTCGGCTGTGGTTGGTGCAATCGCAACACCGGTAGCAGAACCAATGGCCATGTTCTTACTTATGGTCCCGCTGTTGATTCTCTACTTCCTTGCAGCAGGGGTTGCTTTCTTGCACGATAAGCGTGTTGCCAGAAAACTCGCTGCTCTCGAATTAGCCAACCCACAAGACGCGATCTAACTCCTGTGAGCACCGAGGAACTCAGCGCTGCCGAACGCTACGCGAGGGCGAAGGTAAAGCAGACCGCACCCAGCTACAACTCTTTTCTAGAGCTTCTGGATTTTGCACTTGACCCGTTTCAGGAGCAAGCCTGCCATGCGCTTGCGAAAGGTAAAGGTGTGCTGGTTGCAGCCCCAACCGGTGCCGGAAAAACTATTGTTGGCGAGTTTGCGATTCATCTGGCCATTGAAAAAAATCAGAAGGTCTTTTACACAACTCCCATAAAAGCCCTGAGTAACCAAAAGTTTGCAGAGCTAGTTGCACGTTATGGGCCTGAACGAGTTGGGCTATTGACAGGCGATACCAACACAAATTCCGACGCCCAAATTGTCGTTATGACTACCGAAGTGCTTCGCAACATGATCTACGCGAATTCAGACTCTCTTATCGAACTGGGATTTGTGGTCATGGACGAGGTTCACTATTTGGCCGACAGGTTCCGTGGAGCGGTCTGGGAGGAAGTGATTCTCCACCTTCCCAAAGACGTCAAACTCGTCTCTTTAAGCGCAACAGTTTCAAACGCTGAGGAGTTTGGTTCCTGGCTTGAAGAAGTGCGCGGCGATACCGAAATTGTCGTATCCGAGCACAGACCGGTTCCACTGGATCAGCACGTGTTGTTTGGCGATGAGCTAATGGAATTATTTGCTGCAGGGTCTAAGAATCAAAGAGTGAACGCAGAGTTGGTTCAAAAGCATTCTTCGAAACTGAGAATTCCGATTGGGAAGTACACCAAAGGCAAAAAGCCCAAAGGGGAGCTTGACCGAAGATTCTCTAGGATCCCGAAGATTAGCAAGCCTGAAGTCGTTGAGATACTGGAAGACAACGACCTACTACCGGCAATCTTCTTTATCTTCTCTCGGGTTGGTTGCGATGCCGCAGTCAGGGCATGTCACCAGTATGGAGTTCGCCTAACCACTCGCGAGGAACAGGCTGAGATTCGCTATCTTGTTGAAGAAAAGACTGCCTCGATCGCTGATGAGGATCTTGCGACACTCGGATACTTCGAATGGCTCAGCGGCCTCGAGCGAGGAGTTGCAGCGCATCATGCTGGAATGTTGCCAGCTTTCAAGGAAGTCGTTGAAGAACTCTTTCTAAGAAAACTAGTGAGGATTGTCTTCGCAACTGAAACCTTGGCTCTTGGAATCAACATGCCAGCCCGCACAGTTGTTCTTGAGCGATTGGATAAATTCAACGGCGAATCCCGAGTGCAGATAACTCCGGGGGAGTACACGCAACTAACGGGCCGTGCTGGCAGACGAGGCATCGACACCCTCGGGCATTCGGTGATTCAGTGGTCGGGAAATCTTGACCCTGCAAGCGTTGCTGGTCTTGCTAGCAAACGAAGCTATCCGCTGATAAGCCCTTTCAAGCCAACAGCCAACATGGCAGTAAATCTCATCGAAGCCTTTGGTCGTAAGCGTGCCCGAGAAGTTCTTGAAACTTCCTTTGCTCAATTCCAGGCAGATAGGTCAGTAGTTGGACTGGCCAAGGAAATTCGAGAAAAGCAGATTTCACTCGATGGCTACGCCAAATCAATGGAATGCCATTTGGGGGATTTCTTCGGGTACTCAAGCATTAGACGAGAGCTAAGCGACATTGAAAAGAGTTTGGCTTCTGGCCGAACCAGACAAGAGCGTGGCAAGGACATCAGGCAAACCAAGGGTCGAAGCGAACAAGAGCGAAAACTGGCGGAACTTAAGGTAAGGATGAAAACTCATCCTTGTCACTTGTGTTCGCATCGTGAAGCTCACTCCCGATGGGCTGAGCGCTGGTGGCAATTGCATCGCGAGACCCAGGCGATTCTGGACCAGATTGAAGGACGAACAAATCTTGTTGCATCCACCTTTGACAAGATCTGTGAGCTACTAATTGAGCTTGGCTATCTGGATGATTCGGATCAAGACTTGCTGGTCACTGAGTCCGGAAAGATGCTTGCTCGAATCTATGGTGAGCGTGACTTGCTAGTAGCAGAAGCACTTCGCCTAAAGATCTGGGACAACCTTGACGCTCCTTCCTTGGCTGCTATGGCGGCGGCACTGGTTTACGAGCCAAGGCGAGACGACGAGAACTTTGAGCCTCGCGCAGTAAAGGGAAACTTCCAGGAGAGTTTTACCAATACCCAGTTGCTTTGGGATGATCTCGAGAATCTTGCAAAAAAACACAAACTTCCGCGTTCGTCCAAATTGGAGATGGACCTAAGCTATCCAATTCATCGCTGGGCAACCGGAGCAAAGCTAGATCTGGTTTTGGAATCAGCTGATTTACTACCAGGAGATTTTATTAGGTGGTGCAAGCAGATTATCGATCTACTAGAGCAGCTTGCCAAAGCAAGTGAAGGTCCGATTTCCGCTAAAGCCAGAGACGCAGTAGATCTGGTCAAGCGAGGCATCGTTGCCTATTCGTACTATGCATAGGCTAGATATATGAGAAAACACAGCGGTAATGGCATTTTGCTTTGGCGCCTTCCGGTTGGAATCACTGGAGGGCTGCTGTCTTCTTTGGCAATGCCCCGTGAGAACATATGGCCACTTATTTTTGTTTCAGTTGCGCTAATTCTTATAGCTCTGCGCGGGCTGAAATTCTTCGCAGCATCCCTGGTTGGTTTTGCCTCGGGTGTTGCTTTCTACATGAGCCAGATTGAGTGGATCAGTCTCTATCTAGGGCCGGTGCCTTGGATTGCGCTTTCGGTCATGGAAGCGCTCATCTTTGCAGTAGGTGCAGGAATAATTGCGGTGGTTTGGGCTTGGCTTAGCAAATTACCTTCGCGCGGATACTCATCAGCGCTGATTGCACTTGCAATAGCCACAGTGTGGACTGCGCGTGAGTGGGTTTCAATCAATTTGCCCTATGGAGGATTTCCTTGGTCCAGAGTTGCCCAAGCACTCTCCGATAGTTTTCTTTCCTCGCTCGTATATTTCGTAGGAATTTCCGGGCTTACTTTTGTATCGGTTGTCATGACAGTTGCACTACTGCAAGCCATCGAGTCAGGTTTGAAAAACTTGCGCTTGCATGTTCTACCTTTGATTTCAACAGCAGCCGTGTTAGTTTTGGCAGCATTGTTTGTGGTACCGACTGGAGCTGAATCAGGGGAAATCACCGTTGCGGCCGTGCAAGGCAATGCCAACGCGGGGTTGTTTGCGAATGCCGAGCGTGGAACTTTCCTTCGCAATCATCTTGAGGCCACGGCGCTTATCGATAGTGACCCACTCAAAGAGTCAGTCGATTTTATTGTTTGGCCTGAAAACGCATCTGATCTCAACCCGCAATCAAGTGATCTTGCCAAACTGCAGATTGACGCAATTGTTGAAAAGTACCAGGTGCCATTGATCTTTGGGGCAATCACCGAATCCGGCGAAGAGATCTCCAACAGCTCGCTTTACTTCGCACCCGGGCAAGGCCAAATCGACCAGTACGACAAGAAGCGCCCGGTGCCTTTTGCTGAGTACGTGCCAGATAGGGACTTCTGGTATTCGTTAGCACCAGATTTAATCGGAATGGTTTCTCGCGGATACGCTTTCGGAACACGCGATGGCATCTTCGAATTTGAAGGCAAGAATCTGGGAGTGCTGATTTGTTTTGAAGTCGCTATTGACGACATCGGCCGAGGGCTGGTTAGTGACGGCGCCGAAATCATCCTTTCTCAAACCAACAACGCCGACTTTGGTCGAAGTGATGAAACTTTCCAGCAGGCAGCCTTAGCCAGGCTCCGCGCTATCGAAACGGGCAGAACGCTAGTGAATATCTCCACCGTAGGAGTTTCCAAGATTTTTCTTGCCGATGGATCAATAGTTGATCAGCTTCCTATTTTCGAGCCCGGAGTAATGGTTCAGACTCTGCCGCTTCGAACTTCAATCACTCCGGCCATGGCTATTGGGCCAGGCTTTGATTTGATTGTCAACTTCTTAGCGTTGGGTCTTTTGGTATCAGCAATTGGGTCTTGGGCTCGACGCCGGGCAAGGAAATCAAGCGTGTGAAATATCTCGTTGTCATTCCTACCTACAACGAGGCAGAAACGATTGTTGAAACCGTGAGCCTAGTTCTTGCAGTAATTCCCGAACTAAGTGTGTTGGTAGTCGATGACACATCACCCGATGGCACTGGAGCCATTGTCAGGGAGTCTTTTGCGGATCAACCAAGGGTCCACCTTCTAACCAGAAGTCAAAAGCAGGGTTTAGGGCTTGCCTACCTCGAGGGGTTTCAGTGGGCCTTTAGTGAAAGTTTTGATTTTGTTGTAGAAATGGACGCTGATGGATCTCACCGGGCTTCGGATTTAGCATCCCTTCTTGAAGCATCCACCACAGCAGATTTGGTAATCGGATCTCGTTGGGTTGGCGGGGGAGAAGTCGAAAACTGGCCTTGGTTTAGAAAACTAATTTCTAGAATTGGCAATCGCTATGCCAAAGCAATGCTTGGAACCGAGATTTTGGACATGACATCGGGCTTTCGCGTTTACCGCGCAGAGTTCTTGCAGCAATTGGTATCTGAAACAGTTTCTTCGCACGGCTACTCATTCCAGGTTGAGCTTGCCTACCGGGCTTCGAGAACGGGTTCGGTTGTTGAAGTGCCAATCACTTTTGTGGAGCGGGTCAATGGGAAATCAAAAATGACCCTAGCCATTGTGCTCGAAGCACTGACCAAGGTCACCTTTTGGGGAATCAGAAGAGTATTTATTTAGACATCTGCTTTTCCGGCCTTGCGCCTTGCTCTGATGTAGGAAATTCTCTCTTTGAGAATCTCCTCGAGTTCATCCTTCGAGCGTCTTTCAAGCAGCATTTCCCAATGCGATCTTGGGGTCTTGAGTTCATCGAGGTCTAGTTTGATTAGTTTTCCCTCGGTTAGTAAAGTTGCCTGCTCCGGACAGGTTTTGCACTGCCAAGTCTTTGGAAGCTCAGCGTCTTGAGCGAACACCAATTCGCTGATGTGGGAGTTTATACATTGATAGCTGTGCTTGTTTCTGGGGGAGTAGGTAACCCCGATCTCTGATTCAAGCGAGTGCGCTCCCAGTCTGATGCCGCGCATTGTCTGTTGGGCCATGATTTCTCCTGGTTGCATTTGGCTGACAAATTAGTCAACGCTTACTGCAACCAAGAGTTGGTTCAAAATCATCCTTTAGATCAGTAATTAACAGAAATTTCTCAGCTAAAGGTTTTGACCGCCAGATCGGCTCGGTCTGTGACGATGCCGTGGGCTCCAAGGGCGAAAAGTTCCAGCATGGTTTGAGGGTCATTTATCGTCCAGTAGTGAACCTCAACACCTAGGGGCAATATTTGTTCCAGAAATTTGGGATGAGTGAAATCGATGCCATAGAGCCTGCTTGGAATCTGAAGCGCATCAATACCATCCAATTGTTTGGCTAGCGATTTTTCCATTCCAGCTCTAGCTAGTAGATAGCTGAGTAAAACCTTAGAGCTTCCTGCTGAGGTTGCCAGGGGAGTAGGGGATATTGCGAGCGCACGTTTTCTTGATGCCTCGCTAAAGCTTGAGACCAGAACGCGGTTTTCAGCATTTAGTTTCAAGATTGTTTGAATTCCAACGGTCTCGGCCTGTGGGGTTTTTATATCCAGATTGAACTTGGCCTCTGGGAACGCAATCAAAGCTTGTTCAAGAGTTGGGATTTTTCCCAAGTGAGGTAATTCAATTTGCTTGATTTGAGCCAAGTTCAGATCGGAAACTTTTGTCTTTCTCCCCACCAGCCTGGTTAGGTCGCCATCGTGAAACAGAACGGGAACTTTATCTTTCGTGACTTGGATATCTGATTCCAGATAATCTGCACCTGCCGCAAGGGCAAGCTCGAAGGATTGAAGAGTGTTCTCATCAGCCACCGATTTGTCGCCCTGGAAAGTGAGTCCACGGTGGGCAAAGATACGCGGTCTGGTGCCAGGGTGAGTGTCTAGATAACCAGTAGTCTTCATAGGTGAGTCCTGAATCCAACCGTAGCCTGAGCTTTCGCCTTCTAATCCTTATCTTCGGATTGTTTGTTTACGGCCTGGGCGTAGCAATGACGGTTCATGCCAGCCTCGGAATTGCGCCTTGGGATGTATTCGCACAGGGGATTTCAATACAAACTGGCCTGAGCTTTGGCGTTTCAACAGTGGTTGTCAGTGCTCTGGTGCTTTTGGCTTGGATACCGCTCAAGGTCAAACCGGGCATTGGAACTATTGCCAATGCGATTTTGATTGGACTATTCGCCGATTTTTGGCTTCTGATTCTTCCTGACACTTCGATCTACTGGCAAAGACTCCTGATCTTTCTAGTTGGCGTTGTAATCGTCGCTATCGCTACCGGTTTGTATATCAGCTCAGCACTCGGATCAGGCCCAAGAGATGGACTAATGCAGGGGACAGCTAACGCGCTGGATAAGCCGTTCTGGATGATCAGAACAGGCTACGAAGGCACAGTATTGACCCTGGGAGCTCTAATGGGTGGGCAGGTTAGGGAAGGAACCCTGATTTTTGCCCTGAGTATCGGATATTTGGTCCAGCTGTCCATGAAATTCTTCAAAATCCCCAAAGGCTAGGGCTTTTGGCACTGATCAGACACCGAGAAACAGCCAGAATCCTGCTACAGGCCGATTCTGGAAGGTTCTTGCTGCTGTACTCGCTCTGGAGCCCAGAAAGTGCCTTAGAACCGCGCTGGATGAGCCCTGGAGGCGGTATTGAGCCCTCTGAGGACCTTCAGGCAGCAGCGAGCCGAGAGCTTCAGGAAGAAACTGGATTGATCGTCCCACCAGAGGCTTTGGGGCCAAAAGTAGCCGAGATTGAGTTCAACCAGCCATGGAAATCTGGAGACTACGAGACCGGAATCGCCCATTTTTTCAAATTTCGAATTTCTAAAGAATTCGTCGTTGATCGTTCGATGTGGACAGCTGAAGAACATCGAGACATTTTAGACGTGCGCTGGTGGCTGCCGGAGGACCTAAAAGCATCTGGAGAGACTGTGGGGCCGCCAGGGCTTATCGACCTTCTGGTGGAACTGGGTTAGCTGATTCCTTAGTGCCGATAATTTTCATTATGTCAAGTTATGAAAATGTGGCTCCTAGGGTCACTCCCCGCAAGGTTTGTAGTTTTACTGTTGAGTAGCTGATACCCATTGCTCGATTTTTGCAGCAGCTTTGCCCGAGTCCAAAGCTTCTGTGACGGTAGCAATAGCTGAGTCAAACTGGGTTTTTTGACTGGAGCCGGCTAGCTGGGGGTTTTTTGCAGCCTTGTAGGCCACTACTCCCCCTGCGGCGTTCAAAATGACGATATCTCGAACTGCTCCGAGGTTGTTATGGGTCTTACCGGCGAACAGATCTCTTGCCACCTGGGCATTGTGCTGAGCATCTCCGCCGATCAGGGAGTCCTGAGAGACAGTTTTAATGCCAAAGTCTGTTGGGTCTAATTGCTGTTTTTGGGCCCCTTCAGGGCTCACGAACCACAGCGTGCTGGTTGTGGTGGTGGTTAGCTCGTCCAGACCGTCATTTCCTCTGAAAACAAGCCCAAATCGGCCTCTTTCAGCCAATTCTTGGGCCATAAGTGGGGCAATATCAGGGTTTGCAACCCCAAGTGAGGTCGCTATTGGCTGGGCTGGGTTTGCCAAAGGCCCCAGAAAGTTGAAGGTGGTTGGAACCCCAAGTTGTTTTCGAATTGGAGCTACATGCCTCATGGCTGGGTGGAACACCGGAGCGAAAAAGAACGTTATTCCGGTTTCTTTGAACACCTCAGCTACCCGTTGAGGAGAAAGATCCAATTTGATTCCCAGCACCTCGAGCATTTCCGATGATCCGGTCTTTCCCGATGCTGAACGAGAACCGTGCTTCATCACAGGTATACCTGCGGCGGAAGCAAGAATCGAAGCCATACTCGAAACATTCACGGTGCCAACTAAATCGCCACCTGTTCCAACGATATCCAACGCATCGTTTCCGGTATCTAACAAAACTGCCTGTTTGAGCATGACATCAACAAGACCTGCAAGTTCAGAAACAGTTTCGCCTTTGGAACGAAGTGCCAACATAAATGCAGCGATTTCAGCTTCGCTCGAGTCTCCGGCCATAATTTGCGACATCGCCCAATTCGCTTCCGAGCGCTCCAGGTCAGCTTTTGCGATTAGCTTTGCCAAAATGCTCGGCCAGCTTGGTTGCGGATTCATGTGTCTCAGCTTAGTGTTCGAAACTTGCGCGAACTAAGCCCAAATTGCCCAACTGACGCGGATTCAGGGGTTAGACTTAACCCATGACTTCAACTCCCTTGGCCCAAAATACCTCTGTGGTAATCAACCGGCCAAGCGCGACCTCAGTGGGAACGATTGTCTGGCTAGCCAGCGAGGTCATGTTTTTCGCTGGTTTGTTTGCCATGTATTTCAGCCTTCGTGCCAACGCACCGGAGATCTGGGCCAACGACACTCAGATTTTGGATGTCGGATTTGCGCTTATAAACACCTTGATCTTGGTGGCCTCTTCGTTTACGGCGCAGTTTGGCGTGTTCGCCGCTGAGCGCATGCAGCCACGTGCCACCGGCAAATCCCCTGCTAAGTGGGGTCTAGTTGAGTGGTTCTTCATTAGCTACGTGCTCGGAGCGATCTTCGTGGCTGGCCAGGTCTATGAGTACGCCACCTTGGTGTCTGAAGGTGTCAGCATCAGCAGCAACTCCTACGGAAGCGCCTTCTACATCACCACCGGTTTCCACGCTCTGCACGTGACCGGCGGATTGATTGCCTTCTTGCTCATCATTGGAAGAAGCTACGCTGCCAAGAAGTTTGGTCACGCAGAGGCAACCGGAGCAATTGTTGTCTCTTACTACTGGCACTTCGTCGATGTTGTTTGGATCGGCTTGTTCTTGATCATCTACGTACTGAAATAGAAAGAAGTCATGGGAAATCGCTTTAACCGCTCTCGCAGAAATCCGCTGGCAGCAACACTGGTTATTGCCGCCGGACTTTTGTTCTCGGGTGGTGGATACGCAGTTGCAACTAATGTGGTGGCAACTACTGCTGCAACTGAGTACACCGCCGAGCAGATTTCCGAAGGTAGAAAGCTTTTCCTTGCTAACTGTGCAAGCTGTCATGGACTGAATTCTGAAGGAACTGCCGCAGGCCCAAGCCTGATTGGCGTTGGAGCTGCTTCAGTTGATTTCCAAGTTGGAACTGGCCGTATGCCAGGTCAAGGTTCTGGCCCACAGCTTCCTAAGAAGAAAGTTCAGTTCACTGACGAACAGATTTCTTTGATGGGTGCCTACATTGCGTCCTTGGCTCCTGGTCCTGCAATTCCAGACCAAAAGTATCTTGAGGCAACTGGAGATGCCACCCACGGTGGAGAGCTATTTAGAATCAACTGCGCGATGTGCCACAACGCCGTTGGTGCAGCCGGCGCTTTGACCGAGGGTAAGTACGCTCCGAATCTTGATGGGGTTGAGGCCAAGCACGTTTATGAAGCGATGCTTATTGGCCCACAAAACATGCCGGTGTTCAATGACGCCAACATCACCCCACAGGACAAAAACGACATCATCACTTACCTCGCATACATCGAGGAAAATCCGTCCGCCGGTGGTTTCGAACTTGGAAGCCTAGGACCGGTAGCCGAGGGATTATTCATTTGGATTTTTGGGTTGGGCCTAATTGTTGCCATCACTGTATGGCTTGGCGCCAAGTCGAACTAGGAAGGAAGACGCTAATTGGCAGGTAAGGACTTAGAGAAGGGCTTAGAAGCCGAAGGCTTCGAGCACGACTTCGAATCCGGTTTGGCTGTTATTCCGCCAGACAAGATCAAAGACCCAGGTCTTGAGCCTCACCGCGTCCGGATGACCGACAAGGTCCCATCAAAAGCCAAGAACGCTGAGATTCAAGTAGCAGCGATGTTCCTAGTGTCCGTGTTGGGCTCCTTCTTCGCACTCTGGGCCTACGTCGCCTTCCCAATTACCGAAGATCTTTCAACTGTTCGAGCCAATAACCTCTTTTTAGGTTTAGGTATGACCCTCTCGCTGTTTGGAATAGGAATTGGTGCAGTTCACTGGGCCAAAACCCTAATGCCAGATTTCGAAGTCACCGAGGCCAGACATCAAACCCGCGGTAGCGAAGATGTTCGCGCTGCGGCAGTTGAAATCGTGAAGCTTGCAGATTCAGAATCTGGCTTTAGCAGAAGAAAACTTATCCGCAGAACTCTTTACGGAGCGCTAGCTTTGTTCCCGCTTCCAGCTCTGATCGTTTTTGGAGATCTCGGTCCCCCGGTTGGTAACACCCTGCGCCAGACCATGTGGAAAGCCGGAACCAGGCTGACAAAGGATCCAACAGGAATACCTATCAAGGCAGCTGATGTCACCCTTGGATCTGTCTTCCACGTGATCCCCGAAGGTCTAGCAGAAATGCACCATCACAAACTTGAAGAGAAAGCCAAAGCCGCTGTTTTGCTTGTTCGTCTCCCCCAAGAAGATTTGAAAGAAGCTCCAGAAAAGACCAGCTGGTCATATGACGGTATCGTCGCTTACTCAAAGATTTGTACACACGTTGGATGCCCGGTTGCATTGTATGAGCAGCAGACACATCACCTGCTCTGCCCATGCCACCAGTCAACATTTGACGTGACCGAGCACTGCAAGGTTGTATTTGGCCCTGCGTCTCGTCCCCTACCGCAGCTACCAATTTCGGTGGACGCGGAAGGTTACCTGATCGCACAAAGCGATTTCTTAGAGCCAGTCGGACCAAGTTTCTGGGAGCGTTAAAAGATGACTACAACAGTAGAGACCAAAAAGCAGGGCGGAGCGCTAGCTGCAACCGCTAACTACCTTGACGAGCGAGTAGGTGTTGGAGGAATCCTAAAAAACTTCGGTCGCAAAGTCTTCCCAGACCACTGGTCCTTCATGCTCGGTGAGGTCGCGCTATACAGCTTCGTAATCTTGCTGATCTCTGGAACTTTCCTGACGTTCTTTTATCAGCCGGCGATGACTGAAGTTATCTACGACGGAGCTTATGTTCCACTCAAGGGTGCCCAGATGTCGATTGCTTACGCCTCAAGCCTGGACATTTCATTTGAGATCCGCGGTGGAATGCTTATGCGTCAGGCTCACCACTGGTCAGCGCTTTTGTTCGTTGCGGCTGCAGGTTTACACATGCTTCGCGTGTTCTTCACTGGCGCATTCCGCAAGCCTCGTGAGATCAACTGGTTAGTTGGTTTCATGCTATTCATTCTTGGAATGGCTGCTGGATTCACCGGTTACTCACTTCCTGACGACTTGCTATCTGGAAACGGACTTCGAATCATCGATGGAATGATCAAGGGAATTCCGGTTATCGGAACAACCACCTCCTCATTCTTGTTCGGCGGAGAGTTCCCAGGCACTGAGATCGTTGCTCGTCTTTATGGACTGCACATTCTGTTGGTCCCAGCGCTAATTCTTATCTTTATCGCCATTCACTTGTTTATGGTGATCATCCACAAGCACACCCACTACTCAGGCCCTGGACGCACCGACGAGAACGTTGTTGGCTACCCGTTGATGCCTGTTTACGTTGCGAAAGCCGGTGGATTCTTCTTCATCGTCTTCGGTGTCGTGATGGCAATTTCGGCAACCTTTACCATCAACCCAATTTGGAACTACGGACCATACGACCCATCCCCTGTTTCTGCTGGAACCCAGCCGGACTGGTACATCGGATGGCTAGATGGTGCACTTCGACTTGCACCAAGCAACCTTGATGTTTCGATTTTTGGATACACCTATCCATTCGGTGTTCTAATTCCACTGGTTGGAAGCTTGGTTTTCTTGGGTCTAGTAGCTGTTTACCCATTCGTTGAGGCTTGGGTCACCGGTGACAAGAGAGAGCACCACGTTCTAGACCGCCCGAGAAACGCTCCTGTCCGAACAGCTATTGGCGCAGCTGGAGTGACTTTCTACGGTGTTCTATGGGCAGCTGCATCTACTGACTTGATTGCAGTGTTCTTCCAGATGTCGCTGAATCACGTACTGACAGTTATGCAGATCATGCTTATCGCAGGACCTGTTGCGGCCTACATGATCACCAAGCGAACCTGTCTAGCGCTGCAGCGTAAAGACCGAGAGATTGTTCTTCACGGTCGCGAGACAGGACGAATTGTTCGCCTGCCACACGGTGAGTACATCGAAGTTCACGAGCCACTAGATAAGTTCGAAATGTACAAGTTGGTTGACTTCAAGGACTACCGCCCTACCGTGGTTCGTCCAAACAAGTACGGCAAGATCACTGTTGGAACTAGGTTGCGGGCAGCATTATCGAGGGTGTACTTCGAAGACCGAATCGCACCTGTGACACAGACTGAGCTAAACGAGGCTCAGTCTCACGATCACTCCCCTGCAGTTTCGGCACCAGCTGCACAGGATCAGCTAACAAAGTAAGAATTGAAGGAGAAATCCCCCAGGCCTTTGCTTGGGGGATTTTTTCTTAGCTTGCTATGCCCTATACGAATCAACTTCAATTTCTACCAGCATTCCTGGGTTTATAAACTTTATGCCGGCAAGCATCGCGGCTGCTGGTCTAATCTCCGAGAACAATTCACCGTGAGCCTTACCAACTGCATCCATGTCTTCTTGGTTCGCCAGATACAGCCTGGTTCTAACAACATCGCTTAGTGAATGTCCGCCCTCGGCAAGTGCTTTTTCAATGACCTGAAATGCCACTTTGGTTTGACCGTAGGCATCACCTTCGTGCTGCAGAACGCCATCAATGGTGGCTGTGGAGCCCGAGACGTGAATGTATGGTCCAGCAACTACCGCTCTTGAGTAGCCGATTGATGCTTCCCAGGGTCCTCCTGAGGAAATTTTCTTATCTGCTGCCAATCCACTCCCCTAACTAAAGGATGAAGAAAAAACTAGTGAGCGTGATGGCCTCTGCTGTGCTCGAAAACATAGCCAACCACACCGATGACGGCAAGTGGTACTGCGAAGTAAGTTAGCCACCATCCGATTGCAAGCGACGAAAAAACCAATGCGCAAGCAATGCCGAGATAAAGTGGCCACCAGCTCCAAGGAGAGAAGAATCCAAGCTCAGACTCTCCGTCTTCAATGTTGGCATCTGCTCTATCCTCTGGCACCAAGCCTTGCGAATTTGAAGTCTTCCAAAGGTAGAAGCCTAGAAAAGCACTCATGAATGTCAGCATCGCTAGAGCTGCTGTCCCGATTGGCTCCCAACCTCCGTAGGTAAGAAACCACCAGAGCGCGTAGCCCGCAGTCACGAGAGCATAGAAGCCTGTCAAAAACATCCAGAGTAGGTAGTTAGTTTTCATTTGTTACTTCTTCGCTGCAGCTTTAGCTTCGGGTGCTGCGTAGTCGGGGTGATGAAGATCGAACGCTGGTGATTCGGAACGAATTCTAGGGATCGATGTGAAGTTGTGGCGAGGGAACGGAGTAGCTGTTGCCCACTCAAGAGATCTTCCATAACCCCAAGGGTCATCCAGGGTTACGATCGGCGCACTTCGGTAAGTGATGTAAACGTTCCACAGGAACGGAATTATTGATAGCGCAAGCAAGATCGAGCCAATGCTCGAAACTGCGTTCATCCAAGTGAAACCATCTTCAGGCAAGTAAGTGGCGTAGCGACGTGGCATGCCGATTACTCCAAGCCAGTGCTGGATCAAGAATGTGATGTGGAAACCAAAGAACGTTAGCCAGAACTGAATGTAACCAAGACGCTCATTCAGCATCTTTCCGGTCATTTTTGGCCACCAGAAGAAGAACCCGGCGAACATCGCGAACACCACGGTTCCAAACACTACGTAGTGGAAGTGCGCAACCACGAAATAGCTATCCGACAAGTGGTAGTCAAGAGTAGGGGAAGCCAAGATAACTCCGGTTAGACCACCGAAGATGAAGGTGGTCAAAAAGCCAAGGCTCCAAAGCATCGGGTTTTCAAAAGTAATTGACCCGCGCCACATAGTTCCAATCCAGTTGAATATTTTCACACCGGTTGGAACCGCAATGAGCATCGTCGTGAAAGCGAAGAATGGCAACAGCACCGAGCCTGTGACGTACATGTGGTGAGCCCAGACGGTCATCGAAAGTGCAGCGATGGCAATTGTTGCAAACACCAGTGTCTTGTATCCGAAAATTGGCTTTCGGCTAAACACTGGGAAGATCTCTGAAACAATTCCAAAAAATGGCAGGGCCAGAATGTATACCTCAGGATGACCGAAGAACCAGAACAGATGCTGCCAGAGCATCGCTCCACCGTTGGCTGGATCAAAGATGTGAGCGTCAAGACGTCGATCAGCTCCTAGTGCGAACAGCGCCGCAGCAAGAGGTGGGAAAGCCATGATCACAAGGATTGAAGTCACCAAGGTGTTCCAGGTGAAGATTGGCATGCGGAACATGGTCATTCCCGGAGCGCGCATGGTCAAGATGGTTGTGATGAAGTTCACTCCACCGAGAATGGTTCCAAATCCACCGAGGGCAAGACCAAATACCCATAAGTCGCCACCTATACCCGGCGAGAACGTCGTATTTGATAAGGGCGCATATGCAAACCACCCGAACGAAGCAGCCCCCTGAGGAGTAAAGAATCCTGAAACGGCCACGAAAGAACCGAAGAAGTAGAACCAGTAAGCGATTGCGTTCAGTCTTGGGAATGCAACATCAGGTGCACCGATTTGAACTGGCATCAAAACGTTGGCGAATCCTGCAAAAAGCGGGGTCGCAAACATCAAAAGCATGATGGTCCCATGCATGGTAAATAGTTGGTTGTACTGCTCTTTGGTCTGAACAATGTCTAGTCCAGGAGCTGCCAGTTGAGCGCGAATAACCAAAGCCATTACTCCCCCGATGAGGAAGTAGGCGAAAGATGTAATCAGGTACAGGTAGCCGATTTTTTTGTGATCGGTTGTTGTTAACCAGTCAACGAGAATCTGACCCTTGGACTGCTTCTTCTTTGAAGGGAAGCTGCCTCCGCTTGATGGGCGGGTTTCAGTTAAGGTGGCCATCTTGACTATCCTCTGATCTCTATGTTGTCACCGGGAAGGTTCTGGTTTCGATCGTAAGTTGTATCCAGCTGACCGGTCTGCCCCTTGGCAACCAGAGTTGCTAGATAGCTGTCGTACTCGGCTTGAGACACTACCTTGACTTGGAAAAGCATCATCGAGTGATATTCACCACAAAGTTCCGCACACTTGCCGGAGTAAGTTCCCTCGACTTGCGGCGTGAAGTACATGGTGTTGGTCTTGCCAGGGAACATATCTTTCTTGTACAAGAAGTCAATTACCCAGAAGGAGTGAATGACATCTCGCGCTGACAAATCAATTTTGACGGTCTTGTCTACCGGCAGGTAAAGAGTAGGAAGGGTTTCAGGGACGCCCTCTTGGCCGTCAAACTGAGCTTGAATTCCAGATTCGAAAACGTTGGCGTCAACGTAGTTAAAGTCCCAACTCCACTGCTTAGCAATAACTTGAATCGTGACTTCTGGGTTTTCAGTTGGCTGCTCAATAGCTGCCATGTCTCTTGCCGTGAAGGCAAAAAAGCCGATTACCAATATCAGTGGCACCACGGTGAAAAGGACTTCAATTGGGTTGTTGTATCGAAGCTGCGCAGGAATTCCAGTTTCGCCCTTGCGACGCCTGTAAACCAGAATTGCCCAGCCCATCAAAGCCCAAGCAATGATTCCAACTAGCCACAAAACGATCCAGGCGGTGTTCCACAATCCGGTGATTCGATCGGTGTGGTTGGTGACTCCCCAAACTCCAGGCAAAAAGCCCCTAGCGAACTGGTCTGAACAGCCAGAAAGCAGCAAAACCATGGTGGTCGCTAGTGGAACAATGGCCCACTTGAAACGTTTACTCACTAGAGAAATTGACCCTTCGGCTATCGAAATCCTATGAGTATTAGTCTAAGCGAGGAAAATCATACGACCGAGCCAAAACACCTATAAATTCGGGGTTTTCGAGCAGTCCTAGGAACTAAATATGTTAGTTGAAGGAGTCTCCGCAAGCGCATGAGCCAGCTGCATTTGGGTTGTCAATTGTGAAACCCTGCTTTTGAATGGTGTCCTCAAAATCAATCGATGCACCCTCAAGATATGGAACGCTCATCTTGTCAACAACAACCTGAACACCATCAAAATTGGCAACAGCGTCGGACTCTTCCAAAACTTCATCGAAGAACAATTGATAGATCAGACCAGAGCAACCGCCTGGCTGCACTGAAACACGAAGTCTGAGGTCATCGCGACCTTCAGCAACCAGCAACGTGCGAACTTTGTCCTTCGCTGTGTCTGTGAGGCTTACTTTGTGGCTGAGTGTCTGCTCCATGCTTACTCTCCTAGAAAACTCGGTGTTGCTATTACTCTAACAAGGCTGAACCTAGCTAAGGGTGATCTGATTCCCGCCTATAAGAAATAGCAGCTGAGCCAAAATGGCCGACTGGAATCCCTCCAAATGAAGACTCTCGTTGGGCGAATGAGCCCTGGAATCAGGGTCTTCCACTCCCGTGACCAGCACCTGAGCCTTTGGAAAAACCCTCTCCAACTCGGCAATAAATGGAATTGACCCTCCGATGCCGATATCCACCGATTTCTCTCCAAAAGCCAGGGACAGGGACTGCTCGGCTAGAGTCTTGGCCCAACCGGACTCCCCCAAACTGAAGGGCTTGCCAAGCTCTACAGCCCCAAAAGTGATCTCCGCGCCCAAAGTGTTATGCGCCAAGATGTGGCCCTTCAGGGCCTCCAGAGCCCGTTCTGGGTCATCTCCCGGGGCGATTCTAAGGCTCAGCTTGGCTCTAACGCTCGGAACTAGGGTGTTGGAGGAAAGGGCAACAGTTGGGTAATCCAGCCCAATCAGAGTCAAGGCGGGCTTGGTCCAGATTCGAGGGAGAATTGGACCACTGCCTATGGGCAAAGTGGAGGGCAAAAGCCCCGAATCTGATCGTAATTGGGCCTCTGAGTAGTCTAAATTACTATTTTCGGCGGAAAATAGGCCTGAAATGGTGACCGACCCGTTTTCATCCCACATGGAACCTAGAATCCTGACCAAAGCCAACATGGCGTCCGGAACAGCCCCCCCATACATACCGCTATGCACGGCGTGATCCAAAGTCCGAACTTCGAACTCAAGGGAAGCTAATCCCCGCAAGGTTGTGGTGATTGCCGGAACTGTGGTGCTCCAGTTGCCAGAGTCCGCTACAACAATGACGTCCCCTTCGAGCTGGTTTTTATGGGTTTCCAAGAAACTAGTGAAAGAGGGCGATCCCGCCTCTTCCTCACCTTCGATGAAAATAGCTAATCCAAGATCGAAGTCGGCTCCTGCAATTTCGGCAAGTAGTTTCACCGAGGCATAGTGGGCGATAATTCCTGCTTTGTCATCGGCGGCGCCTCTGCCATACATTCTGCCGTTTCGAATCTCGGGTTCAAACGGAGTGGAATCCCAAAGGGCACCATCCCCTGGTGGTTGAACATCATGATGCGCGTAAAGCAAAATAGTGGGCCGTGAGTTTTTTGCTTTCCGGGTTGCCACAATTGCGGGGGCACCCAGTTGCGAGTCTCCGTAGCCAGCACGCAGAATTTCGACTTTGTCAAAGACGCCCAGTTCTTCGAACAATGACTTTACCGCGGCTGCGCTTTTATCCAGTTGGCTGGCATCAAAAGCTTCCCAGGCGATTCCAGGAATCCGCACCAAATCTTTGAGGATTTCAAGGGCTTCAGGAAACAGATTCTTGACAGCTGCGCTTGCCTTCTCCAGCTGCGCGGCAGAGGTGGTCGGTGGGATCAAGGTCATGAGGGTAATCTTAAGCTAAACCAATCAAAATCGAAGGACCCTAATGCCAGAGCAGACACCTCAGTCACAGCAGCCTAAAAAGGACGGCAAGGGTAAGCCAACTCCAGCTCGCAAGCAGCAAGAACAGCTGCGCAAAAAGCCAGTGGTTGGCAACCGATCCCCCGAGGCCAAGAGGTTGGCAAAGCGAGCACTCCAGGCTGAACGCCTCAAGGCTCGAGAAGGTCTAGCAAATGGCGAGGAGCGCTACCTAACCAGCCGAGATCGTGGACCTCAAAGAAAACTCGCACGCGACATAGTTGACTCTAGATTCACCGCAGGTGAACTAGTTCTGCCGGCGCTATTTTTGGTGATTATTATCTCTTCAATTAGCACCGACGATGCGGTGACCGATCTCTACATCCAGCTTGGAACTCTGATTGCAATGTGGGGGCTTTTTGTAGCCGTCGGTCTCGACGGATTCATTCTTGGCAAGAAAACCCAAAAGATGGCAGAAGCTAAGTATGGTGATAAGGCCGAAAAGGGATTGCGCTGGTACGCAGCGATGCGCTCAATCCAGATGCGCGGCATGAGACTTCCAAAACCACAAGTCAAGCGCGGGAACAAGATCTTCTAATCAGGTATTTGAAAGTAGTTTGTTAGCTCAGCTAAGCAAATCTTCTTACTTGTTTTTGCTGATTAGGCCCCGGTTTATCTTCTTGGCCCAAAGCGGTCCCTGATAAACAAACCCTGTGTAGCCCTGAACCAGCGATGCTCCAAGCTCCAATCTTTGCGAGACATCAGTGGGGCTAAAGACTCCGCCTACCGAAACGATGACAATCTCGCTTGGCAAATTAGCCCTCAACAATTTCATAACTTCTAAAGACCGCTCTTTGAGAATTGGGCCAGACAAACCTCCAGCGCCCATGGCCGAAACTCTTTGGCTCTCGGTTCTCAAGCCAGCTCGAGAAACAGTTGTATTAGTTGCTATAACTCCAGCAAGCCTGAGCTTGGTGGCTAATGCCGCAACAGCCACAACATCTTCATCTGCCAAATCAGGAGCTATCTTAACCAACACTGGCTTGCCAGCAGCTTTAGCAATTACGGCCTTCAAAATCGGTTCAAGTTGATCAATTGCCTGAAGCGATCTAAGACCTGGAGTGTTTGGAGAAGAAACGTTGACCGCAATGTAGTCAGCAAATGGGGCAAGCTTCTCGGCGCTGTACTCGTAATCAGAAACCGCATCTTCCAATTCGGTAATTTTGCTCTTGCCTATGTTTACTCCGATTATTGGAAGTGACGAACCGCTGGATCGAAGTTTCTCCAGCCTCTTCGAAACGCCATCGGCACCCTCATTGTTAAAGCCCATCCGATTGATAAGGCTTAGGTCTTTCTTGAGTCTGAAAAGTCTTGGCTTAGGGTTTCCCACCTGTGCGTGACGCGTGACTGTTCCGATCTCAACGTGGGAGAAGCCCAACTGTCCAAGTTCCTTGATCATTTCAGCGTTCTTATCGAAACCGGCAGCCATCCCGAAAGGACCTTTGAATTCAAGCCCCATGACCTTGACATGGCCTGGCTTGCTACCCAAACGGGCGAAATCCGCAAGCCCTGTGGCTCCAAGAAATTTAATGAGCACCACGCCAAGGTGATGAGCGGTCTCCGGATCAAAGCGGGAAAAGATTAGGTTGAAAAAAGCCCGGTAGATCAATGTGCTAGATCACGCTAGCCTTTGCTGCCCTCGGATTGAATATCACTACTGGCACGAAGCACGCTGATAGCAGCCTCGAAATCTTCCAATGATTCCCAGCCCTGGTAAACGCTCGCGAACCTCATAAAGGCAACTTCATCAAGAGCTCGAAGCGGTTCTAAGATGGCAAGCCCGATCTCGTGCGCTTCCACTTGAGCAGCACCCGATGATCTGATGATTTCCTCTACCTGCTGAGCCAAAACGGCAAGATCGGCGTCGGATACGGGTCTTCCTTGGCAGGCCTTACCTACACCGCTGACAATCTTTTCGCGACTAAAGGGCTCAGTAACCCCACTTCGTTTGATAACCGTGAGGGATGCAGTTTCAGAGGTTGTAAATCTCTTGCCGCATTCTGGGCATTGACGGCGCCTTCTGATAGCGGAGCCATCTTCGCTGGTTCGGGAATCAGTCACACGTGAATCGGCATAGCGACAAAACGGACAATGCATTCTGACTCCTTCCCTTGATCCAATTTTAGAGCGCTGCTATTGAAATTGCACTTGTTTTCCGGTTCCCAATAACTAATTACCTTCGAAGCGCTTTGAAACCGCACTTCCGTGAGCTGGAAGATCCTCGGCTTGCGCAAAAATTGGAAGTGATTCTGAGATTTGAGCTAGTCCTTCCTCGGCGTAATTAATTACTTGTTGTGTGCGCAAGAATGTGTGAACACCGAGCCCTGAAGAGTATCTGGCGGTACCGCCGGTTGGCAGAACGTGATTCGACCCGGCCAAATAATCTCCAACACTAACCGGTGAATACTCCCCCAAAAACACCGCTCCGGCATTGGTGATTGAGCTAAGGAGAGCAGTAGGGTCTGCAACTAGCAGCTCTAAGTGCTCAGTTGCGTAGTGATTGGAAACTGCTACGGCAGCTTCAATGTCATCAACCAACACCAGTGCCGATTGCTGTCCAGTAAGCGCTTGTGAAATGCGAGCTGAGTGTTTGGCGTCACTTAGCTGGCTTTGCAGTTCAACCAGCACGCTTTCGATCAACTCTGCCGAGTCTGTCACCAGCACCGCAGCAGCCGCCTCGTCGTGCTCGGCCTGTGAAATTAGATCAGCGGCAACAAACTTTGAATTTGCGCCCTTATCGGCGATGATGAAAATTTCTGTTGTGCCTGCCTCGGAATCAATTGCCACATCCGAGCGAACCAATCTTTTTGCCGCAGCAACAAAAGCGTTACCGGGGCCGGTGACTAATCGGACAGGTAGCAAATTGGCATCATCGAGGCCATATGCAAAAGCGGCAATGGCAGCTGGTCCTCCCATGCAATAAACCTCATCCAAACCAAGAATTGCCGCGGTAGCAAGAACACTTGGGTGGGGACGTCCGGCAAACTGCTTTTGCCCAGGGCTGGCTAAAACAATTCGAGGAACCTTGGCGACTTGAGCGGGTACCGCATTCATAATCACGCTGGATGGATAGACAGCTTTTCCACCTGGTGCGTAAAGTCCCACCGAGTCCATCGGTACGTAGCGTTGAGAAACCTTTGAACCATTTGCCAGCTCAATCGTGAATGGCTTAGGCATGGCGGCTTGAGAAACCAAGCGATTACGTTCGATTGCCATTTCAATTGCTGAACGAAGTGCTGCATCACAGCTTGCAAGTGCGGACTGCAGCTCTTTACTGGAAACCCTCAAAGGTTCCGGATCAAAACCGTCCAAGTCTTGAGTTAACTTTCTTAGGTAGCTTGCTCCCCCAATTTTTACGCCTGCAATAACCTCAACTGCTACCTGCTCGGCCGATAAACCATCGTGTTTAGCCCGAGGAAGCAATGAGTCGATTTTCGCTTGGGTCAAAAGCTGCCCACGAAGATCCAGCTGGCGCATAATTGGCATTGGCCCGAGCTCTCCTTCCGATGATTGTGGCCTAAGTCTATTTGGTCGGTTATTGCTGAAGGCTGAGCTAATCTTGTAAGCGATGCTTGAAAAAGACCTAAACCACGACCCCTCTGATGCCTTGAAGGCTGCCTTTAGGCGCCACGCCTCCGGAGTTGCAATAATCACAACCAAATCAGAATCTGGTGATCCTGTTGGTTTCACAGCAACCTCTATGACTTCACTTGGTTCAAACCCCGCATTGGTGACCTTCAATGTTTCTCAGGGTTCATCTTCTTGGCCGGCACTTTCAAGCGCAACACATCTAGCGCTTCACATGCTTGGATCAGAGAACCTTGGGCTCGCAAAGAAAATGGCAGAAGACCAAGCTAAACGCTTCGCTGATTCGGACTGGGAGTTCTCCGAATTTGGGCTTCCGGTATTCAGAGATGCCACAGCGGTGCTTTTTGCAAAGGTGCGAGAGTTTCATCCAGTTGCGCAGAATGCGGTTTTTGTTGCGGAAGTGCTTTCTGGCAAACTTGGGAAGCTAGATAAGGGGCTGTTGTATTTCCAACGTTCTTACTTCAACCCAGCAGATACCGCACTCTGAACCAAAGACCCCGAACCCAGCAAAGCCTTTAGCTCGCCGATTAGGTCATCGCTTATCTTTACTTTTGGAGATAACTTAAAGCTTCTTGGGTTCAGCTCATCAATGAAAGTCAGCTGTACTTCCTCTCTGCCAGGATGAGCTCTCAAGGTTGCATCTAGGTTTTCGAGTACAGACCTGGTGGCATCAGCTTCTTGAATCTGAAGTCTTAGGGGACCGTGATTGGCTCCTTCAGAGCCCAGAGCGATAGTTTCCATTGAGAAAGCCGAAATCGCGTAGCCCTCATCTCTGGCATTAATTCGTCCACGAATAAGAACTACCTCATCGTTAATCAGAGCTTCGGAGTACTCTTTGTAGGTTTTGCCCATAAACATCACAGACATTTCGCCTTCAAAATCTTCGATAATCACGTTGGCGTATGGATTACCTGAGGATCTGGCAACCCGGTGGGTCACACTTGAAATCAGACCCGCGATAGTCACAGTCTCACCATCGCGGATTTCCTCACTGGTTAGCAGATCACCAATTGTGAAATCTGCAAACTGAGCAAGCTGCTTTTCTCTTCCGGCAAGTGGGTGATCAGATACGTATAGACCTAGCATTTCGCGTTCGTGCGCAAGCTTTTCAGCCTTTGGCCATTCGGGCCGATTAGGAATGACCAGTTGCGAATCGGAATCGGCAAATAGATCGCCAAACAGATCTACTTGACCGGTTGATTCGTTTCTCTTGATTACTGATTGCGAATCAACAGCTTCTTCGTGAATTTCAATCAATGAACGCCTAGTGTGGCCAAGCGAGTCAAATGCGCCAGCTTTAATTAGCGACTCGATGGTTCTCTTGGAACAAACCTGAGCTGGAGCTCGTCGCAAGAAATCAGTGAAGGAAACAAAAGGCTTATCCTTGCGCGCCGTGATAATCCCATCAACTACGTTGTGGCCAACATTGCGGATGGCGCCTAGCCCGAAGCGAATGGTGTCGCCAACGGCGCTAAATGGGCCAATCGACTGATTTACATCAGGGGCCAACACTTGAATGTCCATCCGACGACATTCGTTCAAGTAGATTGCCAGCTTGTCCTTCGAGTCGCCTACTGATGTAAGCAGCGCAGCCATGTACTCGGCTGGGAAGTTTGCCTTCAAGTAAGCAGTCCAGTAACTCAAGACGCCATAGCCAGCGCTGTGTGCCTTATTGAAGGCGTAGTCAGCGAAAGGAAGAAGTGTTTTCCAGAGAGTCTCAATAGCCGGTTCTGAGTATCCCTGTCCGGCCATACCCTCGCTGAAATCTTTGTATGAGCGATCCAGCTCTTTTTTGTCTTTCTTACCCATCGCTCTTCTGAGCAGATCGGCCTGAGCCAGTGTAAAGCCAGCCACCTTTTGCGCAACGGCCATTACCTGCTCCTGATAAACAATCAGGCCATAAGTTGGGTCCAAAATCTCGGCCAGCGGAGCGGCAAGCTCCGGGTGAATCGCTTCTGATTTTTGAAGAGCATTCTTACGCAGAGCGTAGTTAGTGTGAGATTTTTCTCCCATAGGGCCCGGCCGGTAAAGCGCGATAACAGCGGAGATATGTTCGAATTCGCTCGGCTTGAGCATTCGAAGAAGAGAGCGCATCTGAGCACCGTCGAGCTGAAAAACCCCAAGGGTGTCCCCTCTAGACAAAAGCTCAAAGGTGTTCTGATCTGAATTCAAATCAAGTTCCTCAAGAACCACGCTCACCCCGCGGTTAGCTTTGATGTTTGCTAAAGCATCATCCAGAACTGTCAGGTTTCGAAGCCCTAGAAAATCCATCTTCAGTAGACCAAGCTTTTCGCACGGTGGCTGATCAAACTGGGTGATTACAGCACCGTCATCCTCGCGTCGCATGATTGGAATTACATCCAAAAGTGGCTCCGCGGACATAATTACACCGGCTGCATGAACACCCCATTGGCGCTTGAGATTTTCAAGACCTCGGGCTAGTTCGAAGATTTTTGCTGAATCCGAATCGCTTTCTAATGCCTCACGAAATTCTGCGGCTTCTTTATAACGAGAGTTTTGTTCGGCCTGTTTGTCCTTTGGCTTTTCAACTAGCTCTCCTAAGGTCACATCTCGACCTAGGACCATCGGGGGCATCAACTTTGTGAGCTTCTCCCCTGCCGCATACGGCATGCCAAGAACGCGAGCTGAGTCTTTAAGGGCTTGTTTGGCCTTGATGGTTCCAAAAGTCACGATCTGAGCAACGCGGTCCTCGCCGTATTTTTGGCTCACGTACCTGATTACTTCTCCGCGTCTTCGATCGTCAAAATCAACATCTATATCTGGCGGTGAAACACGTTCTGGGTTTAGAAACCGCTCAAAGATTAGGCCGTGGACGATTGGATCCAGTTCCGTGATTCCCATGGCGTAAGCAACGATTGAACCTGCTGCAGAACCACGACCTGGTCCCACTCGAATTCCCTGTGCTCTTGCCCAAGCAATAAAGTCTGAAACCACAAGGAAGTACCCGGGGAAACCCATTTGTGCGATGACGTTAACTTCGTACTCGGCCTGTTTGGCTTGGCGCTCAGGAACTACCTCGCCGTAGCGGCGCTTCATTCCCCTATCTACTTCCTTTGCAAACCAGCTCGCTTCCGTTTCGCCCTCGGGAAGAGGGAATTTGGGCATCAGGTCGCGCTTTTTGAACTCGACATTGCATCGCTCAGCTATCAAAAGAGTGTTGTCGCATGAATCTGGATGATCTCTGAAAAGCTCTCTCATCTGTTCAGCGGATTTCAGGTAGTACTCACGTCCGTCGAATTTGAAGCGATTTGGGTCAAGTAAGTTTGTTCCCGACTGCACACACAAAAGAGCCTCGTGGCTAACTGAATCGGAGGCGTGGGTGTAGTGAAGATCATTTGTGGCTACCAGCGGCAAGGAAAGATCTTTTGCCAGTCGCAATAGATCCGGCATCGCTCGACGTTCGATATCGATCCCGTGATCCATGATTTCGACGAAATAGTTGTCTTTGCCAAAAACGTCGCGATAGAAGGCAGCTGCCTCCAGGGCCTTGTCGTATTGGCCCAGACGAATCAGGGTCTGGACTTCACCCGAGGCGCAACCGGTGGTCGCGATAATTCCTTTGCCATATTCCTGAAGCAGCTCTCTATCCATACGAGGCTTGAAATAGAATCCATCCAACCAAGCCTTGGAAGACATTTTGAAGAGGTTGTACATACCTTCTGTGGTTTCAGCAAACATTGTTAGGTGCGTGAATGCTCCGCCACCGGAAACATCATCCTCGCCACCGACTCCCCACTGAACTCGGGTGCGCTCTGTTCGGGGGGTTCCTGGCGAAAGATATGCTTCGATACCGATAATTGGCTTGACGCCGTTAGCTTTGGCAGTTTGATAGAAATCGTAAGCGCCGAAGTTATTACCGTGATCAGTAATTGCGATTGCCGGCATTCCTAACCGGGCAGCTTCTTCAGTGAGGGGTTTTACCCTGGCGGCACCATCGAGCATCGAATACTCGCTGTGCACATGAAGGTGCACAAAGGAATCCTTAGCTGACAAGTGGGCCTCTAAAAATAGCAGTGGTTGGTGGGATTTTTAGCCTAAGGGTTTCTAGGCTCGGAGCTTTACAAGCACCTCGGCCAAGTCCTTTGGGTACTCCGAGACAAAATGCATTTGCTTACCCGTGATGGGGTGGGTAAATCCAAGTTCTTTGGCATGGAGCCACTGGCGGTCTATCCCGAGCTTTTTGGCAAGGGTTGGATCTGCCCCATACATAGTGTCCCCAAGTAGTGGATGCTTGAAAGCTGAAAAGTGCACGCGAATCTGGTGAGTTCTTCCGGTTTCAAGATTGACTTCACAAAGAGCCACGGCAGCAAAGAGTTCAAGGGCTTTGTAATGAGTGACAGAGGGCTTGCCATCTTCCATTACTGCGAACTTGAATTCAGCTTTTGGGTGCCTGCCGATAGGTGCATCGAAAGTGCCCTCCATCGGATCTGGGTGACCTTGAATAATGGCGTGATAGATCTTGTTCACTGCTCTATCCCGAAAGTCTTGTTTCAGTTTCGAGTAGGCCAGTTCGGATTTCGCGAGCATCATCAGACCACTGGTTCCAACATCTAGTCGTTGGACTATTCCCTGACGCTCCTGGGCTCCGGAAGTTGTTAGTTGAATTCCGCGCGCCAGCAAGGCGCCAGCAACCGTTGGACCTACGTAACCAACTGTTGGGTGAGCAACAACCCCGGCTGGCTTATCGACGATGACTAGATCATCGTCCTGATAAATCACCAATAGCTCATCCACCGGAGTGGCAACCACCTTGAGCTCCTGAGCTGCTTTTGGTGGTTCAACTTCCAGCAAGTCAGCTAGATTCACCCGATCGGATTTTCCGAGAGTTTTCTTCCCAACTCGGGCGCCACCTGTTTCGCAAAGTTCAGCGGCAGCTGAGCGCGAAATCCCGAGCAAGCGCGCAATCGCGGTATCAACCCGCTCTCCCGCAAGGGATTGATCAATTTCAAAGCTCTGGCTCATTTTTGTCTCGGCGCAACGCCACCGAGGTTTTCACCCCGCAAGACTCTGATAACCGTAAGGGAAGCCATAGAAACGATAAAGATATCTGCCAGGTTGAATACCGGGAAATTTAAAGGAATTTGGATGAAGTCAACTACGTGACCATTTCCAAAATTTGGCTCCCTAATTAACCGATCAATTAGATTACCGACTACCCCGGCAAGAAATATGCCGGCCATCACCGCCCAGGATTGTGAAGTAATCCTTCTTGAAAACCAGATTGTTGCCAGCGTAGCTCCGGCTGCTATGACGGCAAGAATCCAAGTTTGCCCAAAGCCAAGTGAGAAGGCAGCCGAGTCGTTGTAGATAAGTCGCCAAGAAAGCACTTCCCCAATAACCGGATAGCCGATTCCAGGTTTTAGGGTTGCTATCGCAAGATTTTTTGTGAACTGATCAACAGCGATTAGAACAAGAGCAACAACAAGGTATAGCCAGCGGCTAGCTGCTTGTTTTGACTTGCTCAAGAACCTGCACTACCCGCTGATGCCGGGAGTATATCCGGGTGCCTGCTGCGATGGTGCAACTCCTGCAGAACCTAGCTCGGTTAGCTGAGACTCGATGTAGGACTTCAGGCGAGTGCGGTACTCACGCTCGAAGCTACGAAGCTGCTGGATGCTGTGCTCGATTACTGCTTTTTCTTGCTCAAGGCGGTTCAGGTCGGAGCGTTGCTGAGCTTCTGCTTCGCGGACTAAACGAGCAGCGGTTGCGTGGCCTTCTGCGATGAGTTCATCACGCTTGACCATACCTTCACGCACGTGCTCGTCGTGTAGCTTACGAGCAAGCTGAAGCAAGTTGTTGGTGTTGGAAGTATCCAAAGTTGATGGGTCAGCAACAGCCTCAGGAAATGCCATAGGAGCTGGTGTGACTTCAGGGGCTGAGACAAGCTGGGATGGAAGATCTGCTCCACTTCGCTGAAGCTCTGCGATGCGTCCGTCTGCTGCCAGTAGGCGTCTGCGAAGGTCCTCGTTCTCCTGGTAGAGCCTTCTTAGTTCGACGACGATCTCGTCTAGAAAGTCATCGACTTCGTCCTGGTCATAGCCTTCGCGAAACTTGGTTGGCTGGAACCTCTTATTGACAACATCTTCTGGAGTTAGTGGCATTACTGTCTTCCTCTTTCGATTGGCCAGCTTGGGCCGAACTTTCTAAAAGCCTAACCCAAGATGAATTGGCTCGCTATATGAGGCCGCGAACCAGAGATTGTGCGAACACTACGCCCAGCACCAGTGCCGTCCAGGCAAAATCCAAAGAAATGGCGCCCATGCGTACCGGCTTTATATATTGCCTCAAGAACCTAAGCGGAGGGTCGGTCAAAGTGAAGATAATCTCTGCAACCGGCAACAGTATGCCTTTGGGCCGAAACGCTGGATTCACGGACATCAGCAGATCAAGAACTAAGCGGCCAATAAGTGCATAGAAGTAAAGCTGCAGCGCCCAATAAACAATTAGAGCGATAAGTCCCATAGCGGAACCTATGGACGAACTAGAAGCTCGTCAACCTCGCTGGTGCTCTCTGCTGCCTGCTCCTCGTTTACTGCAACGTGGGTTGGGGTCAGCAAAAATACCTTTGGAGTCACGCGACGCATGTGGCCTTCTAGACCCTCTTTTAGTCCAAGCATGAAATCAAGCATGCGACGAGACTCAACTTCGCTCATCTCTCCCATGTTCACAATCACTGGAATTCCGATTCGGTAGTGAGCTGCAACCATTGGCGCCTCTTCGTAAGACTTTGGCTCGATGGTGAAAATCTCCGCGACATCATTTGATCCGCGACGAGGTCGCGGGCTCATCACGCGAGCAGGGCGTGCTGCAGTAGACACTGAATCCTGGCGAGTTGGCAGCTCGTTGGACTCCTCGGCAAATCCGAGAAATTCCATGCTGCGCTGTAGTATTCCGGCCATTAGTTCCTCCTGGGGTTTAACTTCTCTAAGAATATGGCTAAGTAGGCCGATTGCCCGTTATTGCGGTACCTATTCGCAAGTGTGTCGCGCCATAAGCAATAGCCGTTTCAAAGTCCCCTGACATGCCCATTGAGAGCCTGTTCGCCCCTGGAGCAAGCTTTTGTAGCTCGACTGACAATACGGCCAGTCTTTCAAACTCGAGCTCTGGGGCCACCTCAAGGCCCCCAACCCCCATTAGGCCAACAAGCTCAAGTCCTGGGCTCGAAAGCACTCGCTCGGCAAAGGCCATCAGATCTTCTGGGTTTACTCCTCCTCGCTCTGGATCGTCGGTCATGTTGACCTGGACAAAGACCTTGAGCGGATTCTCGCGCTCGACTGTGCGTTTTTGAAGTTCGTCAAGCAAGGAGGGTCTATCTAGCGAATGAAGAAAGTCGGCATACTCAAGAACCGATTTGACCTTGTTGGTTTGAAGCTGGCCAATAAAGTGCCAATTGAACCGCTCATTGGATTCGGAAGCAATCTGCTTGGCCTTGGGGCCTGCTTCCTGGTCCCGGTTTTCACCAAAATCTCTAGCACCCAGTGCCAGAAGATCTTGAACCAACTGGTGAGGGTGGTTTTTGGTCACCACAACGAGCGTGATCTGCTTTGAATCTCGATTGGCCGAACTCGCTGCAGTCGCTATTGAATCAACGATTGCTTGGTAGCGCTGGCCAAGCTCGGTCAATTAACCTCTGAGGAACTCAGGAATGTCGAGGTCGTCACCGAAGGTGCCATCAGCAGTCTGCGGTCGCTTTGGTAAAGAGGGTGACTGATCGATTTCAATGTCAAGATCTGCGGCGTAGTCCATCGAAAAAGACTGAACCGGCATTGGCAATGGCTCCTCTGCGATCTCGATTGCTGGAGTGTCGAAGAATGAGATTGACTCAACAACAGGTGCCGCAACTGTAACAACTGGAGGAAGTGGTTGCTCAACTTCTGCGAAAACTGTTCTTGGGCTCTTGCGTGCTTTCGGGAAGCCACCGTCGAAACCAGCAGCAATAACCGTGATGCGAACTTCGTCGCCAAGCGTGTCATCGATTGTGGTTCCGTAGATGATGTTCGCTTCTGGGCTAACGGCTTCTTGAACCAGTCTTGCTGCTTCGTCAATTTCATGAAGACCAAGATCGGAGGCTCCCTGAACCAAAAGTAGAACACCGTGAGCGCCATCGATGCTGGACTCAAGCAGCGGAGAAGAAACTGCCATCTCGGCTGCACGGATTGCTCGGTCCTCACCCTTGGCAGTACCAATACCCATCAAGGCAGAACCTGCACCTTGCATAACTGACTTCACATCGGCGAAGTCCAAGTTGATTAGTCCAGGAGTAGTGATCAAATCAGTGATTCCCTGAACACCGGCACGAAGGACATCGTCAGCCGTCTTAAAAGCATCCACTACAGAAACTGATTTGTCTGCGATTTCGAGAAGTCTCTGGTTTGGAACAACAATCAAAGTGTCTACTTCGGCGCGAATAGCTTCGATTCCGCGCTCAGCTTGCTGCATTCTGCGCTTACCTTCAAAACCAAATGGCTTAGTGACTACTCCAACAGTTAGAGCGCCGACGCGCTTAGCAACACGGGCAACAATCGGTGCAGCACCGGTTCCAGTTCCTCCGCCTTCACCGGCGGTGACGAACACCATGTCTGAGCCACGAAGAGCTGCCTCTATTTCTTCTTCGTGATCCTCAGCAGCACGCTTACCGATTTCTGGGTCAGCTCCCGCTCCAAGTCCACGAGTCAAGTCTCTTCCGATATCCAGCTTCACGTGAGCTTCGCTCATCAGCAGAGCTTGTGCGTCAGTGTTGATTGCAACGAACTCCACACCGCGCAAGCCAGATTCGATCATGCGGTTGAGTGCGTTGACTCCACCTCCACCAACTCCAACGACCTTGATAACGGCCAGGTAGTTTTGGTTCAAACCCATGATGCTCCTTCAAATCGACAGCCGTGACTTTTGCAAGTCACTGCGAAATAACAAACCCTCAAGCTCAGCTTTAGCCTTAAGCTTTACGGCTTTTTGAACTCCGCGCCAAAAAAATAGGCCTAGATGGCCCTTTTGTGGCGTAACGGGTACGGGCGTGTCTAAAAGTTGTCGAATCGCACAACCGGTGCGTTTGGCGAGGAAACGTCAAAGGTCACCGATTGGGTTTTTCGGTGATTGGCCATCAAAGCCTGAAGCACCTTTGACTTTAGAACCGAATCGGAACTGTCGCCCCAAATAATCCTCTGTTCGCGAGAAGTTCTGAGGCTCATCTGAACATCGTCCTTAGAGCGAGCCTCGATGAACTCAACTTGATGCAGTAAATCCTCGGGAAGTGCCATTAGCACTTCGATCGCGTTTCTATAGCGCTGCGAGTTCCTAGGTTCTTCACTTATTTGAATTTCAGGTAATTCCTCGGAACCGTTCGCCTGGGCCACCTTGACCCCCGCTGGATCATAAAGCCAACGCTCGCCCTTGACTGCAACAACGCTGATTGCCTGGCGCTCTGAAATCTTTACCTGCAAACCATTTGGCGGCACGGCAGTTGCAGAAAATGACTCAATGAGAGCAAAGCTCGCTAACGATTTGGCTACCTCGTTCTCGTCCAGAAGTGGCAAAGGAGTTCCGATGTGTCCCTGGAGTGCCTTTGAAATTAGTTCTGGCTGAATTCGCTCGGTACCCGTGACGTAAATCTCCTTGATGGCTAAAGCGGGAGAGAAAGTTGCGCCTGCGACTATAGCAAGCAGGATAGCTATTGAACCAACACTGAACGATGCAATGATGCGTTTTGCGCGTCTGGATGAAACCATCCGACCAATAAGTGAGTTATCAAGTTCTCGCTGAGTTATGCGCCGGGGTGCTTTCGCCAAAGTATTAAGCCGTTGCCTTTGGAGTTTTTCTCCAGGAAGCTTTTTCGAACCGGGGCGCTTCAATCTACTAACTCTTCTTTAGTGCTTGAAGAAGCTGAGGAACCATGCGATAAACATCGCCGCAACCCATGGTTACGATGAAATCTCCCGAGTCGGCCAGGCTCGCCGCTTTAGCTGATGCCGCTTCCCAGTTCGGAACGTAGTGAATTTTTGACTGGTCGGAGAAGTTGTTCAAAATCAGCTCACCTGTGACACCAGGTTCTGGATCTTCACGGGCTGCATAGATATCTAGCAATACCACTTCATCACTTTCGGCCAAAACCTGAGCGAACTCTTTGGCAAACAATCTGGTGCGTGAATAAAGGTGTGGCTGAAAAACAGTTATGAGCTTGCCAGAACCAACAACCGCTCTAGCGCCATTTAGAGCCGCCTGCACTTCAGTTGGGTGATGGGCGAAATCGTCATAGACGCTAACTCCTCGCTCTTGCCCGTGGAGCTCGAACCTTCGCTCTGTTCCTTCAAATTTTGCGACCTCGATAACTGACGCCTGAAAATCAAAACCAAGGCTCACCAGAGTCGCGACCGCTCCCGCAGCATTTAGAGCGTTGTGGCGTCCGGCAAGAATTAATTTCGCGCTTGATTTCTCCTCTTTGTACACCAACTCAAATGAGACCCGGGCGTCTTCTTTTATGTTCTGCACTCGAACCGTTGCCTCTTTAGCTTCGCCGAATGTGATCATTGGCTTTGTTATCAATTTCGCGACTTCTTTTGCCCCCTGATCATCGGAGCTGATTACAACTAGCTCCTTAGATTTGTTGGCAAAGTCAGCAAAAACTTTATGGAAGGCTTCGATGCTTCCGTAGTGATCAAGGTGGTCAGGGTCAACGTTGGTAATCAAGCTAATTGCAGTGTCATATAGCAGAAATGAGCCATCAGACTCATCCGCCTCAATCACAAACAATTCACCTGTTCCCGAGCTGCTGCTTTGTCCTACCGAATTGATAACTCCCCCGTTAACAAAAGATGGATCCTGTCCCATCGACATAAGTGCGGTGATTACCATTCCAGTTGAAGTTGTCTTGCCGTGGGCGCCGGCTACTGCGATCAACCGTTTACTTGATGCCAGTTTCGCCAACGCTTGAGAGCGATGGATAACAGGGATACCTCTTTCTTTCGCAAGCAGATACTCCGGGTTAGTTGGCCACAGTGCACTTGTGACCACCACCGTGTCCGGATTTCCCAAATGTGACTGATCGTGCCCGATGTAAATCTTCGCTCCAAGTTCGCGAAGCGCCGCCACGTTTGAACTATCTCGAAGATCGCTACCGGTCACAACATGTCCCATGCCAATTAAGATCCTCGCGATGCCGCTCATGCCAGAACCACCAATGCCAATGAAATGCACTTTTCCCAGCTGATCTGGCACTGCCTGTGTGAAATCTGGTTTGATCATCTTCTTGCCAGCACCTCGTCAATAAGAGCGACAAAACGCTCGGTGCCATCCAAAACCCCTGCTTGTCTAGCAAACTCTGACATTTCAGCAAGGCGCTTGCTGTCGGAGAGCATAGGAATCAATGTCGAGCGCACATAATCCGGGGTGAATTCTGAATCGGCAATTGTGACCGCGCCGCCGGCAGCCAAAACATCCTGAAGATTGAATTTCTGCTCTCCATTACCCACCGGGTAGGGAATGTATAAAGCTGGCAAACCGATTGCCGAGAATTCAGAAACCGTTGCAGCCCCCGCTCTCGATACGGCAAAATCGCTGGCTGCGATAGCCAATTCCATTTGATCGACGTATCTCACTCTTGCGTACTGAGGCTCAGATACTTCATCAAGTTCGCTGGCGCCTCCAACAATGTGCAGCACTTGGATGCCAGCGGCAGCAAAAACCGACCTGCTGGATTCGACAGTTTGATTGATGCTTCTGGCGCCTAATGAACCGCCGGTGACCAAAAGAGTCAGTTGATCGGGCCTTAGACCAAAATGCTTTCTAGCTGCCGCAACATCTTTTTTGGTTGCAAGAGCGATTATTGATGCTCGAAGCGGCATTCCAACAAACTCGGTGTGTGCCATGTTGGCAGAGCGAAAAGTCTTTCCTGCAGCACTGGCAAATCGGTTGCCAACTTTGTTGGCTATTCCAGGTAAGGCATTTGCCTCATGGATAACAATTGGGACCTTCTCGCGTTTAGCCGCGACATATGCTGGTGCACTCACATAACCGCCGAAACCAACAACAATGTTGATTGAGTGCGCCCGGATAAATTTTCGTACCTTTGACACGGCAGATGCGAACTTGAATGGAAAGACGATGGCCCATAAACCGGGTCGTCTTGGAAATGGAAGTTTTTCAATAAACAGCAATTCGATTCCGGCTTCCGGAACCAGTCTGGACTCAAGTCCCTCTTTGGTACCCAGCGCTAAAACTTGATCTTGGGGTGAACGCTTGCGCAAATAATCTGCAACTGTGAGCAGCGGATTCACGTGACCAGCGGTTCCACCGCCGGTCAACAAGTAATTTGTCAACGCCTTACTCCCCGAAGTGGCTGTCGATGATTGTCTTTTTCAAATGCCAAAACCAAACCGATTCCGGCCAATGTTGCGATCAAAGACGAACCACCTGCTGATATCAATGGCAGCGGAACGCCAAGAACCGGCAGGACTCCAAGCACAACGGCTATGTTCACAGCAGACTGACTAAGTATCCAAATCACAACACCCAGTGTTGTCACTCGCGCAAAAGTAGATTGAGCTCGCAACATAATTCTTATAAGCGAGGCGATAAGCAAAGCAAACATTCCAATTACAACCATGGCGCCAACTAGACCGAGCTCTTCACCGATAACAGCGAAGATAAAGTCATTTTCAACTTCCGGAATCCAGGACCACTTCATCTTGGAGTTTCCAAGTCCAACTCCAAACACTCCACCGGCAGCTAGCGCCCAGGTACCGTGTTCAAATTGCCAGTTGAATGCATCCGAGGAAGCAGATCCTGGATTTAACCAGGCAGTGATTCGCGCCATGCGCGAAGCGCTGGTTGCCGTTGCCACTGCAGCAAGTCCTATTGCTAATAGGGCTACTCGACCCAGAATTTTCCCTGGTGCGCCAGCCATCAGCAGAGTTCCAAAGATTATGAACGAGAAGATAACGGCAGTACCGAGATCTCGACCAAACATCACCAAGAGCACTGCTCCGCCACCAACTGCCAGCAGTGGGTAGAGCACTCGCTGAGGATTGTCCATCTCAAACTCGCGGTTGGAGATAAACCAACCCATGTACATGATCAAGGCCAGCTTCAAAAACTCAGAAGGCTGCAGGGTGAAACCTGCAATTGAAAGCCAGTTGGTGTTTCCGTTTACCGAAATTCCAATAAATGGAACTGCAAGCTGCAGCCCAAATCCAATCATCAGCACTAGCCCAACTCGGTTTCTAATGAAACTCACGGGCAGGCTTGCGATAACTAGCATCAGGGCTAGTCCAATCAATGCGTAAAGAAATTGCCTTGAGAAAATGTAGTAAGCATCACGATTGGCAACTAGGGAATCAATTGAGGAGGATGAAAGCACCATCACCAAGCCGAAGACCACCAAAAAACCGGTTAGTCCAGCAAGGCGGTAGAAGTAAATCGATTCGGCGCGGAAGTTATCTTGCAACCAAGCTTTGAAGTTGTTTAGCGGATTTGAACGGGTTTTTCTCACCTGTCTAGTTGCGTTAGTTCTGGGCTGGATTCTGGTCAATTACTTACCCCCGCCCAAGCTTTGTACTGCGGCAATGAATTGATCCCCGCGCGCCTGATAGTTCAAGAATTGATCCATTGATGCTGCCGCTGGTGCCAACAAAACCACGTCACCAGCTTTGGCCATGGAAGAAGCAAGGTTGACAGCTTGTGACATAACTGCGTCCCCTCCTGAAATTTCCACCATTGGCACCGCAGGTGCCAGTTTTTCAAACGCTTCAACAATTTCAGCACGGTCAACACCGATTACCACCGCACCACGCAGTCGAGGGGCAAATTGACCAATCAACTCGGAGATATCCACACCTTTTAGTAGTCCCCCAAGAATCCAAACCACCGATTCGAAAGAAGTCAGCGAAGCTGCTGCCGCGTGAGCGTTGGTGGCCTTTGAATCATTGATGTATCTAACACCATCGATTTCGGCGACCAGTTGAATACGATGCGGAGAAATCTTGAACTCTCTCAAAGCTTTCCTGCAAGCAGCTGGCGGGACACCAAAGCTTCGAGCAAGCGCGGTTGCAGCTGCAATATTGCTCAAAAGATGCGGGGTTAGAACTCCAAAGTTATCGAGATCTTCAAAACTGGCAATCTCAAGTGCCTTTTCGGCACGCTCCTCGAGGAAAGCTCGGTCAACTAGTAAATCTTCAACGTAGCCAACGTTGCTTCGAGCTGGGGTGCCTAAACCAAATCCAATTGCCCGCGCGCCTTCGCTCACATCTGCTGCTTCAACTAGAGATTCGGTGACTGAATCCTCGAGGTTGTATACGCAGGCCACTTTGGTGTTTTCATAAATTCGGCCCTTGGCTGCTCGATAGTTTGCGAAGCCCCCATGCCAGTCCAAGTGATCGTTTGCAAGGTTTAGAACTGCCGAACTAAATGGCTCGATGCGATCCAAGTAGTGAAGCTGGAATGAGGATAGTTCAACAACCAGGACCTCAAAAGCTGCCGGGTCTCTGATGCAATCAAGAATTGGCTTTCCGATGTTTCCGCAGGCGGCAGCTCTAACATCCGCTGCGAGGAACATAGCTTCGGTTATTTCCGTCGTGGTGGTCTTACCGTTGGTTCCAGTAATGCAGATCCACTCTTGATTCGGAACGTACCTATCTCTTAGCCGCCACGCTAAGTCGATGTCGGTCCAAATCGGAACCCCGGAGCGATTAGCTTTTTCAACTATCGCGGTGGTTGGTGCAACTCCTGGAGAAACAATCAGCAGATCTGCTGCGAAGACATCAAGAGCGTTTTGTAAGACCTGGGCGTTTTGATCAATAACGCTCTCCACGCCTAGAACATCCAAGATGTCGAGAATTTCCTCGTCAGCTGCCTCGGATACGACGAGCAGTTTGCTACCCAACTCGTTGAGGGTGTCAGCTACTGAGAAGCCAGATTTACCTAAGCCCAAAACTGCCACCTTGATGCTGGACCAGTTAGAGCTCCAACTATTTAACTGCTGGAGGTCGGGCGCCTGGTTAGCCATAAATCCACTCGAGGTAGAAAAGACCAATTCCGGCAAGAACTGAAAGCCCTGCGATAATCCAGAACCTAACAACTACCGTTATCTCTGCCCAGCCCTTTAGTTCAAAGTGATGATGAAGGGGTGACATCAAGAAGATGCGTTTTCCCTTGGTGATTTTGAAGTAGGCGCGTTGCAAGATAACTGAACCAGTCACAATCACAAACAGTCCGCCGATAAGGACCAGCAAGATTTCAGTGCGGGACAGTATGGCAAGAGCGGCTAAAGCTCCACCGAGGCCCATCGCACCGGTGTCACCCATGATGATTTGGGCTGGTGAAGTATTCCACCACAAGAAACCAATTCCAGCGCCAGTAATGGCAGCTGCGATAACCGCTAAATCAAGTGGGTCACGAACTTCGTAGCATCGCGTGAGGTTTTCAACTGCAGTGCCACACAGCTGGTTGAATTGCCAGAACCCAATCACCGCGTATGCACCGATTGCCATGATGCTGGCACCGATCGCCAGACCATCTAGCCCATCGGCAATGTTCACACCATTAGAAGTTGCGGAGATAAGCAAAAAGATCCAAAGCACAACTAGAACTGATCCAACCACGGTTCCAAAAATCATCAAATCGAATCCGGTGTCTCGAACAACGGATACCTTGGTTGAAGCTGGTGTCACGCCTTGCGCGTTTGGATATCCAAACGCGAAAGCCGCAAAAGCCAGAGCCACCAGTGCTTGACCAGCAATCTTTGCCCAACCACCCAAACCAAGAGAACGCTGTTTTTGAGTCTTGATGAAATCGTCAATGAATCCAACTAGCCCAAGCCCCACCATCGCAAGAATGACAAGTAGAGCCGATACCGAGGGGGTTTCGCCGTTTAGTAGTTTTCCGGCAAAGTATCCGGTGACGCTGGCCAAAATAATGACCAAGCCGCCCATGGTTGGGGTGCCTCGTTTGGTGTGGTGTGACTCAGGTCCGTCATCACGAATGAACTGTCCCCAGTTCCACTTCCGAAACAGCCAAATGAATATAGGAGTCAAAAACAGTGTGAAGGCCATAGATGCGGCTCCAGCTAACAGCAGCGCTCTCACTTAGCCACCTCCATTAAGTCGTCTCCCAGAAATCTGAGGTTCGCCGACTTGGATGATTTGACCAAGACGGTATCGCCATCTGCGAGTATCCCACGCAGGTACTCCAAAGTCTCGGCAATCGAGGGGAAAAACTTCGATTCGCCATCCCAGGACCCCTCTTGGCTTGCTCCCATGTGAATTAGCTTTGCGCCTTCACCGACCACCACGAGCTGATCAATGTTGAGTCGAACTACCAGCCTCCCGATGGAGTCATGCTCATGCCTTGAGTACTGACCCAGCTCAGCCATCTCACCCAAAACTGCAATAGTTCTAGTACCCATTCGCCCAAGTTGAGCCAGGGTCTGAAGGGCAGCCTTCATTGAATCTGGACTGGCGTTGTAGGAGTCATTGATTACTGTGACGCCATCAGATCTAACAACCCTTTGCATTCTCCAGCGCTCAGCCAACTCCATGGATTCGAGTGCGTTAACAACTTGTTGTTTGCTTGCTCCAAGTAAGTGTGAGACTGATGCGGCTGCAAGTGCATTCATTACGTGGTGCTCACCAAGAATTGAAAGCTGAATATCCGACTTATGTCCGTCAGGCCAGTGCAAGACAAAAGATGTCCCAATTTTCGACAGAGAAATATCCGAAGCCCAATACTCTGATTCCGAAGAAGTTCCAAACCACTTCACGGCTGCCTTGGTCCGGTCTTTCATCGCAGCCACCATGCCATCATCGGCATTCAAAACTAATTGGGCATCGGCTCCAAGTGCCTCGGCGAGTTCGCCCTTAATTTTGGCAGTGACATCTATCCCACCAAATTCTCCTGCGTGGGCCATTCCCACTTTCAAAATCACGCCAACATCCGGCTGTGCCATGTTTGCCAAATAAGCAATAGTGCCCAGACCTTCAGCGCCCATCTCAACAACTAAAAACTCTGTGTTTAGATCTGCTCTCAAAATCGAAATTGGGGCGCCGACTTTGTTATTGAATGATTCGATTGGAGCAATCGTGTTGCCAACTTGAGAAAGAATTGCTCGAAGCATGTTTTTGGTTGTGGTTTTTCCGTTAGATCCTGTGATGCCAACGACTTTTAGCTTCCCATTTGCCTTAAGTTCCCCAATTAGCCAGGCGGCCAGAACTCCAAGCGCATCTACGGTATTAGCAACAACCAGCTGTGTGATATCAACATCGACTCGGTGCTCTACAACGGCAACTACTGCCCCGCGTGATTTAGCATCCGCCACAAAGTCATGACCGTCAGCTTTCTCGCCCGGCTTTGCAAAAAAGATGCTGCCTTCAGAAACCAATCGAGAATCGGTTTCGGCACTTCCGGTGACGTTAACTTCTTTATCACCCAGCAAATCGGCCCCGAGGATATCTGCAAGCTTTTTTGCAGATGCGGTAATCATTTCCAGCCTGCTTCGGCTAGTGCGGCCTTTGCCTGAGCTCGTCCGGAGTATTTGGTTCTAACTCCCATGATGTCTCGGTGTTCTTGGTGTCCTGGTCCAAACCAAATAATGGTGTCACCGGTGGTGACCATGGAAACCGCGATGCGTATCGCACGCTCTGGTCCCTCAAGATTTCTGATGTCATGATCTGGGCGCTCAGCAATAGCGCCGTCGTAGATCATTTTCCGAATGATGGCCGGATCTTCAAATCTTGGATTGTGGTCAGTGACAATCATCGCGTCGCTGAGCCTTGCGCAGATTGCACCGATCATCGGACGCTTTATCTTGTCGCGATCGCCATCAAGACCCACAACAACCACCAGTTTGCCCTTAGTGATTTTTCTCGCAGCCTTGATTGTCATCTCGATTGAATCTGGAGTGTGTCCAAAGTCCACATAGACGCTCGGTGCACCCGGAGGCGCAACGTTGTCACCTCGACCTGCAATGGGTGCGTCAATTCCATCCTTCAAATCAACTGCAAGCTTTTTCCAATCGTGTCCGGCTTGAATTGCCATCAGGATTGCAACCCCAGCGTTGGAGGCCATGTAATCGCCAATTATTGGAACCGAGGTCGAGATCTTCTCTCCGTTTGGCCCAATTAGGTCAAAGGCCGTAAGGCCCACTGCCTCATCAGTAACTTTAACTTTCCAGTCGGATTTGACGTCCTCTCGAAGAGTTATCGTGACACAAGGAATCTCACTTGCTTCCAAAAATGTCTGTCCGTACTCGGTGTCGAGACAAACAACGCCTTTACCTGATCGAGATTTGTGAAACAGAGGCATTTTTGATTCCAAGTACTGCTGATAGCTATCGAACTCGTCGAAGTGGTCGTGGCTCAAGTTTGTGAACGCAACGACATCGAAAAAGATGCCATCAACGCGATGTTGTTTTAGCGCCTGAGCTGAAACCTCCCAGCCCACGTCAGTGACTTTGTTTTCTCGCATCCGCGCAATTAGTGCATGCGATTCTGGAGCTTCTGGAGAGGTAAGTCTTGAAATGATGATGTCGTCGGCGATATGGCGCTCAACACTCGAACTCATCCCAGGTACTGCCCCGATTTGCCTAAAGATTGCCGACAGAAAGTGCACGGTGGAAGTCTTTCCGTTGGTGCCAGTTACCCCGTACATCAAGGGCATCTGCTCGAGGGCATTGCCATACACAAACCTTGCAGCTACACCAAGGCGAAGTCTTGGGCTTTCAACCACGATTACTGGTACTTGAATACCTTTTAACAAGGCCAAACCTTCAGTATCGGTTGCGACGGCCACCGCACCGTCGGCTACCGCCTGCTCGGCAAATTTTGCACCGTGAGTTTTCAATCCGGGCATTGCAAAAAAGATATCTCCGTGCCTAACATCCGAGGTATTCATCGAAACACCTGTGAGGTTAACATCCTGCGTACCGACTGCAAATGGCACAGCCAGCTCTTTGGCAAGAGCGCTTAGCGAGACCTGATTGGGGTTATCGGGCCTAAGAATTGGAGGTATAGATTGCTCGACCAACTATTTCCATTCGGTCGGAAGATCTGGGGACTTGCCAGTTGATGGCGGTACACGGTTGGCAAGCAAAACCTGAGAGAGAATCTTCTGATAACCGGCTGCTGCTGCCATCGAGTTAGTCCAAACCTTCTTTGGTTTATAAATCATCACGCCCATTGCGTACTTGGGGTCATCAACCGGTGCCATGCCATAAAAAGAAGCTGCGTAATACTGACCGTAGCCAGTGCCTTCCTTGATTTCAGCAGTTCCGGTTTTTCCAGCCGACCGATATCCAGCAACAGCGGTTGCCTGTCCGATACCACCTTGCTCTACGATTTTTTCAAGCATGTGCATGACATCATTTGCGGTACTTGGAGAAACCACCTGAATTGGGTCAGATTTTGGAACAGCGGTTAGGTTGCCGTCTTCGTCCTGGCACCCTGCAACCAAAATCGGATTGAGTTTTACACCTTCGTTAGCAAGAACTTGATAGGCAGCGGCCATCTGTACAGGAGAAACAGACAGTGCCTGACCAAACATCGTGGTGTAGTTGGTCACACCATCCCAGTCGGTGTAGTGATTTAGCACTCCCCGTGTTTCACCCTCAAATCCAACAGCAGTTGGCTTCCCAAAACCAAAAGCCTCCATGTATTCGTACCTGGTCTTAGCTGGCACTTTTTCCGCAAACTTAATGGTTCCAACATTCGATGAGTAGCGAAGCACGCCAGTGACGGTCCAATTGGTAGCCGGGTGCGAGTAACTGTCGTTGATTACGTGATCGTAAACTCTCATTGAATCTGGCGCTCTGACTGGGGTGTTTACTGTGGCATAGCCAGTATCAATAGCGGTAGCTGCAGTAATAGCCTTCATCGTGGAGCCAGGTTCAAATGCAAACTGAAATGCCCTTGCGCCTCGTTCAGACTCAGGAGATTTTCCGGGATCGTTTGGATCAACGCTCGGAGCTTCAGCTGCTAGGACAATACGACCAGTTTTTACTTCGATAACAACTGCTGTTGCCCAGTCTGCGTTTAGGCGCTTTACTTCTGTTGCTAGAACCTGCTGCGCTTGATACTGCAGATCGGCGTCGATAGTCAAAATTACATTTCGACCAGGCTTAGCTTCCTGAATTACAACTGTGCTTGATGGAATCTTGATTCCATCGACTCCTTTTTCAAAAGTCTCTTTGCCATCTACTCCAGCAAGACAGGCGTTGAACTGTCTCTCGATTCCGGCTAAGGCCTCACCGTCAGTTCCAACAAAGCCGGTCAGGTTTCCAGCAACCGCTCCGTTTGGGTAAAGGCGATTTTGGTGCGGGTCGGCAAAAATCCATGGAATCTCTAGTTCCACGATCTGCCGATGAGTTTCCGCATCGACTCGCTTTTTGAGATTTACGTAGTGAGAGGTTCCAATCAGCTTGGGTAAAAGCTCTGCCACATCAAGATCGAGAATTCGTGCCAGTTCGGTAGCAATTGACTCAACAGATACCACCTGGTCAATTCCATCAATCTTGCGCTGAACCGGCTTCACAATTGCTGGTGCTGCATTGATGTCGTAGCGATAAACGCTGGTCGCGAGAATGTTGCCGTTGGCGTCAAGAATGTCGCCTCGCACAGCCGGAACGGTCCTGGCTACAGCCCGCTTCTCGTATGACTCTTGGTTGATGGCTTCGGCGCGCACCACTTGAAAGTCGATAAGTCGAATTAGAAAGACAAAAACTAAAATTCCCGAAAGAGTTATTAGCAGCCTGAGTCTTCTTGTGCTGACAGGCCCCGCGTGATTCATGATGAATGACCTTTCGGGGACTACCTTGTTGGTGAAGCTGGGATGGCGCTCACGCTAGCTACCTTAGGTAGCTCTTGCGGTTGCGCCTGGCTTGCCGGCGCTGTTTGCGCCTTCGCTGGCTTAACATCAATCATCGCCGAGTTGGCTACTAGATTGCGGGATTGACTGGCTGAGCCAAGAGCAGGTTTTGGCTTACCCAAGACGCTCTGGTCTTCAAGTTTTAGAAAAACTGGGTTGGAGTTTGCAACCATTCCAAGTTTGGCTGCTGTATTCAAAAGGTTCTGCTGAGAAGAAAGTGAGGCAACCTCTTCGGCGATGATCTGCGAAGTGGTATCTAGTTCGCGCTTTTCGCGCTTAAGGTCTGAAAGCTCGTAAACCGACTGTGAAGTCATGATTGTTAGCAGTAAGTGCAGAAGTGAAATGGCTAGAAAGCCCATCACGACAATCATCACTATTGGGCCGCGTGCCCTGGTCCGGCTTAGAGTTTTCATGCCACTTTCCTTGTCTTTTCGCAAGCTCTGAGGCGAACCGAAGCTGACCTTGGATTGCTGGCAATTTCCTCGAGGCTGGCCTTTTCGGCTCCCTTGACCACAAGCTTTAGAACCGGAGCGTGCTCCGGAAGTTCGAATGGAAGCTCCATTGGAGCTGAAGAAGTGGAGGCCGAAACGATGGCCTGCTTGACAATCCGGTCCTCGAGCGAGTGATAGCTCAGAACCAGTAAGCGCCCGCCAACAGCCAAGGCATCGATAGCTGCCGGAACAGCGCTTTCCAGGATCTCAAGTTCCTCGTTCACGGCAATGCGCAGCGCTTGAAACACCCGCTTGGCTGGGTGCCCAGATGATTTTCCTGGGATAAACGGAACAACATTGCTGATTATTGAGGCGAGCTGCTTGGAAGAAACAATTGGGTCTTTAGTCCTGAGGGCTACTAATTCGCCAGCAATTTTGGACGCAAAGCGCTCTTCGCCATACTCGCGGAAGATTCGAGTTAGCTCGGCTTCAGAGGCTCTTGCAATCAGCTGCGCGGCAGTGATTCCGGAGTCAACATCCATTCGCATATCCAGCGGAGCGTCAAAGCTGTAGGCAAAGCCGCGGTCAGCGTTGTCAATCTGCATTGAGCTAACGCCAAGATCCATCAGGATTGCAGCCACATCGCTATAACCGTTGACCTTGATGGCTTCGGCAATCTGGTCGTAGGTTCCGTGAAAAAACTTCACTCGCTCACCAAATGGCGCGAGGCGCTTTTTTGCTAGAGCCAGTGCACTTTGATCGCGGTCGATGCCGATAATCGTTAGCTTCTCGAATGCCTTTAGAAAAGCTTCGGAGTGTCCTCCAAGTCCTAAGGTGCAATCAACCAGCACTGCTGGATCGCCAGAAAGTGCTGGGCTAAGAAGTTCTAATGTGCGCGAGAGCATTACTGGTTCGTGGAGGGTCTCTAGGTTTACTGTGTTCATCGGTGTGCAGGTCCCCCGGCTTCCTGATCTTTTTGACATCGGGGAAGAGTGTCAAAACCCGATCAGGGAGCCGAGGTTAGAAAAGACCTGGAACCACCTCCTCGGAAATCTCCGAGAAGCTGTTTTCTTGCTTAGCCAGGTAGTCACTCCAAGCAGCTGAATCCCAAATTTCGGCCCTTGAGCCAACGCCAATTACTACAAGCTCTTTGCCTAAACCTGCGTAGCTGCGAAGGGTAGGTGGAATGGTGACGCGACCTTGTTTGTCAGGGATCTCATCGGATGCGCCGGAAAGAAAGATTCGTAGGTAGTCACGAGCTTGCTTGCTAGTGATTGGAGCCTGGCGAATGGTCTCATTGACCGATTCGAACTCCTTGGTGGAAAAAACATACAGACAACGGTCCTGACCGCGGGTTAGAACTACTCCGGCGGATAGCTCTTCGCGGAACTTGGCCGGAAGAATAACGCGGCCCTTCTCGTCCAGCTTGGGGGCGTGAGTGCCTAACAGCATCTGATTCCCCTTCCCCGAGAAATTGGCGGCTGTGCCGATTTCCTCCACTATACACCACTTTTACCCACTTTGGTCAAATATATCCATATTTTCCTCCACTGGGCGTGTTGGATTTGTAACGCAAAAAGACCCCCAAAAGGGGGTCTTTTTCGCGGTTTTTAGGGGCTATTGGCCGCCCTGGCGCTTGTCCCAGCGATCTTCGAAGAAGTTTCTGCCTGGTCCTGACTGTCCTGATCCTGGCTTTGGTAGGCCCTTCGACATGTCCGGAAGCTGAAGATTTGAGGTGGCAAGAACTAGCCCGCCCAACATGACCAAAAAGCCCACAACTCCAATGGCGGCAAATTGAATAAATACTCCGGTCACTAGCACTCCCAGGCCAATAATGGCCAGCAATGCTCCCGTGATCATTCTTCCGGCGGGGTTTCCAACTCTTTGAGCTTTGGCAGCAAAGCTGCTGTCGCCTTCCATGAGTCCGCGCTCAAGCTCCTCAAGAAGCTTTTGTTCACGCTCCGATAGACCCATGATCTCCTCCAAGTACTTGAGCTAGGACGGCTTGTAGTTTTCAGTCTATTCCGATTTCGCTAGTTAGGCTATTGCTGTGAACGAATCCGAAACCCTGCTCAAGCTTGTTCAAGAGCACCTGGATGAGTTTTGTTCCACCCAGCGGCAGGATTTTTCGGCTATTTCTGATGATCTCGCTCCACTGGTTGACTACACCCAGTCTTTGTTGGGTGGCGGAAAGCGTTTCCGAGCCCTGTTTTGCTACTGGTCCTGGGTTGGACATCTCCCAGTTGCCCCGCCTCAGAGTTCACAGCAGAAGGCTCTTTCTGCCGAAGCGATGGTTGGCATCGCTTCATCTCTTGAGATGTTTCATGCCGCAGCTTTAGTTCACGATGACCTTCTAGACCAGTCCGACACCCGGCGAGGTCAGCCAGCTGTTCACAAAAGATTCGAAAGTCTTCATGCAACATCTGGCTGGGCTGGATCCAACGAGCGCTTCGGCGTCGCCGGTTCGGTCTTAGTTGGAGATTTGATGCTGGGTTGGAGCAGTGAGATCTTTGGTACCGCTTTACTAAATGCTCCAAGCTCGGAAGTTTCGGCAGCTTGTAGGGATGAGTTTTCAAGAATGCGCGTTGAGGTAATGGCTGGCCAATACCTGGACATCGTCGAGGAAAACGCAGCCATTACAAGACCAGTTGAAGATGCCGTTGGTCGAGCCAACAACGTGATTTTGTATAAGAGCGCAAAGTATTCAATCGAGGCTCCTTTATTGATTGGTGCCGCTTTTGCCGGGGCTAACTCTGACCAGCTGCGACAGGTATCAGAGTTTGGAGTTCCTCTAGGAATGGCCTTCCAGCTACGCGATGACGTACTGGGTGTTTTCGGGGACCCAGCCGTGACTGGTAAGCCTGCCGGCGATGACCTTCGTGAAGGAAAGCGCACTGTTCTAGTGGGCTATACCCGAGCTTCTCTTTCAAATTCTGTTGGAAAACTCTTTGATGAGATGCTTTCTTCGCGCGAGCTCACAAATGAGCAAGTTGGATTTTTACAGCAGACCATCATTGGCTCGGGCGCTCTAGAAAAAGTCGAACGAACAATTACTGAACTAGCCGATCAGGCAATGGCAGCTCTTAATCGAATCACGCTCGAGCCCCAGGCAATGGCTCACCTAAAGACCATGGCCGAAAAGGTAATTAACCGCCAGGCCTAACTCTTTTGGTTTAGAGATCAATCATCTGGGCTAAGCGACGAACCGGAGCTTTTTTACCCTCAAGCAACGACTGCAGTGGGGTCTGCCCTAATACATCTGAGTGAGTGTAAAGCCACTGGACTGATTCTTCGATGCTGTAGCCAGAATCAAGAAGCAAAATAATTGTTCCGCGAAGCGGTGGTAGCGGTTCGCCATCGACAATGAGCTCAGCTGGAATCATCAGCTGGCCATCTTTTTTGACAGCCACCAGGCTGTGTTCTTCCAGTAGACGATTGACCCTGCCTTTAGGGATGCGCAGAGCTTCAGCGGCCTCGAGGACGGTGAGCCAATTGGTTACACTGCTGGTGGAATCATTCACCCTCTAAGCCTGCCACACCCGCGGGGTTCAGGGAATAACCTATTGGGCTGTGTGAAGCTTGAATGTGCCCATGGACCGCAACGATAAGTCAAAGCTGCCAAAGAAACTGGCATTTCTTTCGGTGCCACTGGCTGCCGCCTCCCCCGTGTTTGCAGACTTACCGGCCACCGCAACCGAGACCTCAGAGATTCAAAAGAGCTCCGATGCGCCAGCCCCGGCGGCTTCAACTCCAACCACCGAAGTTACCGCCGCAATTCCGGTGGTTTCGGAAACTACAAGGCCATCGACCTATCGGGTCAAATCTGGAGACACCGTCACTCAAATTGCCAAGCGCTTTGGTCTATCGATAACCGCAATTGCGAAACTCAATAACTTAGGACCTAAATCCCTGATTCGAGTGGGGCAGGTAATCAAACTGGTCGGAAACACCCCGCCAGATATAGATGCAGAAAGCTACCGAGTAAAGCCTGGTGACACTCTTTCGGGGATTGCCAGCCGCCACAAGCTCACGCTTTCGGAACTGACATCTATAAATCGAATTAGCTCATCGACTTTGATCTACCCAGGTCAAGTACTTAGGGTTGCAAGAGTTATTCCAACTTCCCAACCGCCAGTAAACGCCCCGGAGACTTATCAGGTGGTAGCTGGAGACTCACTGGATTCGGTGGCCCAGAAATTCGGGATGACTCTTAGCACTTTGCGCGAATACAACAATCTGGCCAAAGCCTCCATAATCTATGTGGGTCAAGTTCTAAATCTGAAACCTCCAGTGGGGCAAGCTAAAGCCCCCGCGCCAAAACCCCCAAAGCCTGCTAGCTCAGCCAGCACCCTCAGCGATGAAATTTCCAGCGTTGATCCAATGCGGCCCACAGGTGTCTGCACTATTCACGGATTCCACATTGTCCTCGCAGGTGAAACCATAAGTCGAATCGCCGCTGTGTACGGAGTAAGCACGCAGTCGGTACTGAGTGCAAACTCACTTAGCTGGTCCAGCACAATCTTCGTGGGTCAGCGCCTTAGCATTCCTGGCGTTCACGAGATCAAGAATTGCCCGAGCATCACAAAAATGAGCCAAGAAATGAAGCAGAATGCGCAAGTTATTTACCGGGTTGGAAAAGACCTGGGGGTTAGTGACTACGGGATCGTAATTGCGTTGGCAGCTGCAATGCAGGAATCAAGTCTTGTAAATATCGACTACGGCGACAGGGATTCGGTGGGGCTGTTTCAGCAGCGCACTTCACAAGGCTGGGGAACAATTTCACAAATCATGGACCCAGAGTACTCAGCAAGAGCATTTTTTGGAGGACCCACCGGACCCAACGCGGGAAAAATCCGGGGCCTATTGGATGTTAAGAACTGGTCAACTATGTCCTTGGCCAAAGCCGCCCAAGCGGTTCAGATTTCGGCTTTCCCTGACGCCTATCAGAAATGGGAACTCTCAGCTTGGAGCTGGTTTGATCAGATCGAATCAGAAATAAACAATGGCTGATTTATCAGGGCAACTAGTTGCCAACCGCTACCTGGTGATATCGCTGGTTGCCTCCGGTGGCATGGCCAGCGTGTATTTGGCAAATGATCAAGTGCTTGAACGCAAAGTTGCGCTCAAGGTTATCCATCCACATCTTGCTAAAGATAAGTCTTTTGTAGAGAAGTTCCAGCGCGAGGCCAAGATGGCAGCGCAACTGTCTCACCCAAACTTGGTAAATGTCTTTGACCAGGGAACTGACGGCGAAGTTATTTTTCTAGTGATGGAGTACGTGCCGGGAATAACTCTGCGCGATGCGATGAATGATTTCGGGGCCTTAGATACCAAGAAGGCCTTGGAGATTATTGAGCCTCTTACAGAAGCCCTGGCTGCCGCCCATGCTGCCGGAATCTTGCACCGCGACCTAAAGCCCGAGAACGTGTTTTTATCCGATGGTGGCAAAGTCAAGCTAGGTGATTTTGGACTAGCTCGCGAAATATCCGAACACACTCAAACCGGGTCAGTGGTTGGAACTGTTGCTTACCTATCCCCTGAGTTAGTTCTCCGAGGACAAGCTGATGCTAGAAGCGATGTTTACTCGCTAGGGGTCATGATCTTTGAAATGCTAACCGGCAGGCAGCCTTACCAAGGTGAGCAAGCTGTTCAAGTCGCCTACCAGCACGCCAACGAAAACATTCCAGCACCTTCGACTCTGAAAAAAGATATCCCAGAGCTTTTGGATGAGATTGTGCTTTGGACTACCGCCAGAAACCCAAGTCAACGTCCAGCCTCAGCGGTGGCATTGCTACCGGTTATTGCAAGGGCCAGGCAGGATCTATCGCGCGGGCTCACCACCACTCTTTCCGAGATCGATAAGACGGCTCGAATTAATCTCGATCAAGACTTTGTCTCCCCAGCTGGCGCCACTGAAGTTTTGGACGTATCGGAAATTGAAAGCTTTGCATCCACATCATCCCTTGCGACCAAACTCGAAAAATCCAATAAACGTTCAAGGCTTTTTCTTGCTATTTTTACGCTCATCGCACTAATTGGTGGCGCCGGTTCAGGATGGTGGTTCTCCTCTGGGCCGGGAGGCCTTGCTGCGGTTCCTGATCTAACGGGTCGAACCCTGGAATCTGCAGCAGAAGCCCTTGATCCACTCGGTGTAGTAATCGAGCAGTTGGAAGAAAACAGCGGGAGTGTTGCAGAAGGTTTCATTACCCGAACTGAACCAGCAGCCGGCTCGAGGGTTTTCAAGAACTCCGTTGTGAAGGTTTTTATCTCTCTTGGGCCTAAGCAGCTGCCGGTTCCCGAAGCTAAAGGCTTAAGCGAGGAGGCTGCCAAGCAACTTCTTATTGATTCCGGATTTGTCGTCGGTTCTGTCAAGAACTACTTTGGGATAGAAGCTGCCGGGCAAGTAATTGGTCTTTCTGCCCCAACCGGGACAATTTTGAATCAGGGCAGCGTGTTAGATGTACTGATATCAATTGGTGCCGTTCCAGACGTATTGGGGCTAAGTAGCGAGCAAGCCAGGACTTTATTGGCTGAGCTTCCAATCTCAATCGAAGAGGTTGAGGTTTTCAATAACCAAATTCCTGCAAGTCAAGCAGTTGGATTAGTGCTTGCCGAAGATCCGCTGCCAGAAAATGGCAGTGCTGTCTTGGAGATATCCAAAGGTCCAGAAATTGTAATCATGCCCAATACCGTGGGAGAAACAATTGCCGCTGCCAAGGCACTGCTGGAGAATCTTGGACTACTGGTTGTAGTTGACACCAACCAACTCTCCAGCAACTTTGGAATTGCGAAAGTAAAGCGTCAAAGTCCGGAGCCTGGCTCAGAAGTAAGAGTCGGCGAGAGTGTGACTATTGTTTCTCGTTAGCGCTTAGCTAGCGCCTCGGAAACCAAGAAGGCAAGCTCTAGTGACTGCATGTGATTCAATCTTGGATCACACAATGATTCGTAGCGAGACTCCAGAGTCTTTTCATCAATCATCTCTGAACCCCCCAAACACTCAGCAACGTCGTCGCCAGTTAGCTCAATGTGGATTCCGCCTGGGAAGGTTCCAGCGTTGCGGTGCACTTCGAAAAAGCCGGCAACTTCATCCATGACGTCGTCAAATCTTCTTGACTTGTAGCCATTTTTGGTCGTCATGCCGTTTCCGTGCATCGGGTCCGTAATCCAAAGTGGTTTCGCATCGCTTGCTTTAACCGCTTCGACAAGTTTTGGAAGCTTGTCACGGATCTGACCCGCACCCATACGAGTGATAAAGGTCAATCGGCCTGGTTCGCGATTTGGATCTAGCTTCTCAATCAAAGCCATGACATCCGAAACCTCTGTGCTCGGCCCGAGCTTGACACCAATTGGGTTTCTAATTCGTGACATGAAATCAACGTGAGCACCATCAATATTTCTGGTTCGCTCTCCCACCCAAAGGAAGTGACCACTGGTGGCATAAGGATTTCCAGTTCGAGAATCAATACGAGTCATTGGTCTTTCGTAATCGAACAATAGAGCCTCGTGCGATACGTAGAACTCAGTTGCTTTCAGCGAATCAAAGTCAGCGCCGCAGGCGTCCATGAACTTAATCGCTCTATCAATTTCTGCAGCCAGCTGTTCGTAGCGAATGTTTGCTGGATTATCGGTAAAGCCCTTGTTCCACTCGTGCACTGAGCGAAGGTCGGCAAAACCTCCGGTGGTGAATGCTCTAATCAAATTCAAGGTTGAAGCTGAGGTGTGGTACGCGCGTACCATGCGGTTCGGGTCGGTTGCTCTAGCTTCTGAAGTAAAGTCATAGCCGTTTACTGCGTCTCCGCGGTAGGCAGGCAAGCTCACATCGCCACGGGTTTCAGTATCGGAAGAGCGTGGCTTGGCAAACTGCCCAGCCATGCGTCCCATTTTTACAACCGGCATGGATGCGCCATACATCAAGACAACTGCCATTTGGAGAATTGTCTTTACGCGATTTCGAATTCTGTCGGCGGTTGCATCAACAAAGGTCTCTGCGCAGTCGCCGCCCTGAAGCAAAAATGCCTTTCCTTCTGCAGCAGCTGCCAGTCTCGTGCGAAGAGTATCTACCTCACCGGCAAAAACCAAAGGTGGTAGAACGGCAAGTTCATCGCGGGCAGCTTGTAGCTTGGCTGCATCGGTCCAGGTTGGTTGCTGCGCGGCAGTGAGAGTTCGGTAGTTATCTAATCCCTTGAGTACGGCAGGATCAGCTGCAATGTTTTGCTCTTTCATCTTCTTACCTAGCGAGCGCAGCCCGCTTTTCCTTCACTGTTGAGGCGTACTGGTCAACGTACTCCTGGCCGCTTATCTTCTTTAGCTCATACATAATCTCGTCGGTCACCGCACGCAAAACAATGCGGTCACCCTCCATTCCATCAAACCTGGAAAAATCCAAGGGCTTTCCGTAGACAATTCCAACCCTTCGAACCCTAGGCAATTTTGTTCCAATTGGTTGTACTTTTTCAGTATCAATCATGGCAACTGGAATAACCGGCACCTTGGCTTCGAGCACCATTCGTGCAATTCCAGTTCGTCCGCGATAAAGCCTGCCATCTGGAGATCTGGTTCCCTCCGGGTAGATACCGAGAAGCTGACCCTGCTCCAAAACACTTAGTCCTGTGTTGAGGGCTGCTTCAGATGCCTTACCTCCGGAGCGGTCAATTGGTAGCTGCCCAGTGGATTTGAAAAACCACTTAACCAACCAGCCCTTGATTCCCTTGCCGGTGAAGTATTCACTCTTGGCTAGAAAAACCACAGGCCTTGGGCACTGAAGCGGCAAGAAAATTGAGTCGGAAAAAGATAGATGGTTGCTAGCCAAAATAGCCGCGCCAGTAGATGGCACGTTTTCTACTCCGCGGACCCAAGGTCTAAAGATAAAGCGCAGCAGAGGGCCAAGAACGAACGTCTTTAGAATGAAATACGTCATAAAACCCTCCTTCGCTTCCTCAAAAGTCTTAGTTTAGTTCTCTGGGCTAGGCGAAAGCCTGGCGAGCTAGGTCGGCTGCCCCGATTAGGCCTGCCTGATTCAAAAAAGTTGCCTTGACTACCTTTAGTTCTGGGCGATAACCCTTGGCTGGCATTGACCTCTCAAAAGATTGGCGGATCGGGTCCATTAGCTTGTCCCCCACTGCGCTAACCCCGCCTCCAATGACCGCTAGTTCTGGATCTAATACCGGAACAAAAACGGATCCCAGGGCTGTTCCTAAGTGAGAGCCCAATTCAGTAATTAACTCACTAGCTCCAGGATCATTTTCCAAAATCGCCTGATAGACCATCTCACCGCTTAGCTCACCCTCGGTAGCGGCAAGCTCCTTGAGCCTTCGACCATTGGGCAGATCCGATGAAGCGAGCTTTCTAGCAGCCAATAACAAAGCCGTTCCGGAGGCGTAGGTTTCTAGACAGCCCTGTAGCCCACAGCCACAGACTCTTCCTCCGGGAACTGACAAAACGTGGCCAAGTTCTCCCCCGATCCCAAAGCCGCCTTTGAGTAATCTGCCTTCGGAGATTATTGCCCCGCCAACTCCAGTTCCGATGGTGAGCATAATCATGCTCTGAACATCCTTGCCAGCGCCAAACCTAAACTCCGCCCAGCCCGCAGCGTTGGCGTCATTTTCCAATAGCACGGGATAAGAAGTCTTGCTTTCGATGCGAGATTTCAAAGGCTCGTTGCGCCAGGCTGCAATGTTCGGCGCGTGGTACATAATCTCGCGGTCAACGCTTAGAAATCCTGCCGCTGCCACCCCGACGCCAATTATTTGGCTCTGGCCGGTTAGTTGATCAATAACTGAGCCAATGGCTTCAATCATTTGGTTGGAGTCGTCGATTGGAGAGGGTACCCGAAGCTCTTTGAGAATGGCTCCGGATTCGTCGACCAGCGCCCCGGCGATTTTGGTTCCACCGATGTCTATGCCAACCGCGTGCATCTAAGCCCTATCAAAAATGTCGGAAAATAAGCTAAGTATGGAGTTTACCCCGCCCACGCCGCCCTTTATAAGGGCCAAAAAGGTGCCTGTTGTCTGGCTTTTGGCTATAGTTGTGGGAACTTACGAGATAACGGAGTCAAAGATGAGATCCTACGAGCTACCGAGCCTGATTATATCCCCAAGTACTGAAAACATCACCGATCTGCTAGTTCAAAGAGTGAAGAAAACTCCTGGAATAGCTTTGTTTGGGATTGAAGACACCCCCGGCACCTGGCGCGATGTCAGTGCTCAGGCATTTCTTGAGCAAGTCCAAGACTTAGCACGAGGATTCATCGCGGCAGGAATCAAGCCCGGCGATGCAGTTGCTCTAATGAGCCGCACGCGCTACGAATGGGCTTTGATTGATTTCGCTCTTTGGTTCGCAGGCGCGGTTTCGGTTCCAATCTATGAAACCAGCGCACCAGCCCAAATTGAGTGGGTGCTATCAGACTCCGAAGCCGTGGCATTAATCGTTGAGACCAAGGAACACCAAGACAGATTCGAGAAGATCAAGTCCAACACCCCGCTTGTGAAGCAGCTCTGGAGGCTGGATGATGATTCGCTATTCAAGCTCGTGGGCTTGGGTAAGTCTGTAACTGAAGACCAGGTCGAAAAAGCCCGCACCTCTCGAGGTCTTGATGATCTTGCAACCATCATCTACACGTCAGGTACAACAGGAAAGCCAAAGGGATGCGAGCTTCTACACAGAGGATTTGTGGATCTTTCAAAAAACTCTCAGCTAGAACTGCCTGAGGTTGTAAAAGAAGGAAATGGTACCTTGCTGTTCCTTCCGCTTGCTCACGTCTACGCCAGGTTCATTTCCATTCTCTGCGTCCACGGAGGTATCCGCGTTGGTCACCAACCAGACACCAAGAATGTGGCCGCCGGCATGCAGTCATTCAAACCAAACTTCCTATTGGCAGTGCCAAGAGTATTTGAAAAGGTATACAACTCTGCTGAGCAAAAAGCCGAAGCAGGAGGCAAGGGCAACATCTTCCGCAAGGCCGTTCAAGTTGCCATCGACTACTCAAGAGCCCAAGACACAAAGAAGGGCCCGTCCCTTGGACTAAAACTTCAGCACAAGGTCTTCGACGCGCTGGTTTACAAGAAACTGCGGGCCGCCATGGGTGGCAACGTTGAGTATGCAGTTTCTGGTGGAGCTCCCCTAGGTGAACGCCTCGGACACTTCTTCCGTTCAATTGGACTTGTTGTTCTTGAAGGCTATGGCCTAACAGAAACATCAGCGCCAGCGATGATCGGTCGACCAAGCGATGCAAAAATCGGCAAAGTTGGTCGAGTGCTACCGGGCTGTGCAGTCAAGATCGCCGATGACGGAGAGATTTTGCTAAGCGGCTCGAACGTACTTCGTGGCTATTGGAAGAACCCAGAGGCTACCAAGGCCTCCATCCAAGACGGTTGGTTTAGAACTGGAGATATCGGTGAGCTCGACGAGCAGGGCTTTATCTCAATCACCGGGCGCAAGAAAGAGCTAATTGTTACCTCGGGAGGAAAAAATGTTGCCCCGACTGCTCTCGAAGATCCACTACGCGCTAGCCCGATCATTGGCCAGGCTGTTGTAATCGGTGATCAGCGTCAGTTTGTTTCGGTATTGATTTCATTAGATCCAGAAATGCTTCCGGTGTGGCTAGGCAACAATGGTCAGAAAGCTGATTTGACACTGGCTCAGGCAGCGAAGAATCCAGTTGTTTTGGCTGAGCTTCAGCGCAAAATCGATGAGGTCAACGCAACTGTTTCTAACGCTGAAGCCATAAAGAAGTTCGCAGTTATTGAAAGCGAGCTTTCTGAAGAATCTGGGCACTTGACTCCATCGCTGAAAATCAAGCGAGAGGCAGTGACGAGGGACTTCGCACCCGTTATCGATGAAATCTACGGCGGAGCCCCAACCACATCAGAAGCGCTAAAGATTCAGGATTAGTCGCGCATAAACCAGGTGGTGTCGCGAAGCGCTGCCATACACACTTTGCGCGCCGAAGCCTCGAGTCGGTCTAGATAAACCAGACCATTCAAGTGATCAACTTCATGCTGAAACACCTGAGCCAGTAAGCCTTCTGCTTCTTGCTGAATGATTTCGCCAGTCACTTTCTGCCCGCGAATAACTAGCTTTGCGTACCTGGGGGTTTTGCTCCAAATTTCTGGAAGTGATAGGCAGCCCTCATCAAGTTCAATTAGCTCGCCTGATTGCTCAATGATTTCAGGGTTAATCAAGTGCCCAACAACGCCCTCGACATGATAGCCAAAGGCTCGCAGGTTGACCCCAATTTGAGTGGCAGCTACCCCAGCTCGGCCCGTGATTGCGGTGGTCTGCTCTAGGTCGACTACAAGCGAGCGAATGGAGTCAGTGATCTCGGTTATCGGTTGAGAAACGGTTTTGAGAATTGGGTCTCCGAATAACCGTATCTCGCGTACTGCCATTTCTTAGCTACTGCGGTGTGACGATTGAACCGATTACCTCGGCAGCTAGATCACGAGCAGCGTCCCGAGTCTGCTTTTTCAGTTCGTTAAATTTGATTACTGAACCAGCTGCAAGAGCAGGGTCGTAAGGAATACGAATGACTGAGCGAACTCGAGTTTTGAAGTGCTGTTCGATTTCATCAAGCTTGACCAAAAGTGTTGCTTGGGTTGCAGTGTTCAATGCCACCACTGAGTTTCTTACTAGCTCGCCGTAGCCATTGGCCTCGAGCCAAGTCAGGGTTTCAGAAGCAAGTCTTGCCTCATCAACTGAACCACCGGAGACGATAACGATGGAACTAGCTCGCTGAAGTGTTGGACGCATCACGGAGTGAACAATTCCGGTACCGCAGTCCGTGATCACAATCGAATAGTAGCGAGCTGCCATGTCGGCAACTACGTTGTAGTCGCCTTCGTTGAACGCTTCTGAAAGCATTGGGTCGGCATCAGATGCCAGAACATCCAACCTGGTTTCATCTCTGGAGACCATGTTTGAAAACTCGGAGAAACCGTCGATTGCTGCAGCACGGTTGACAACATCTCGAACTGTGAATCTGGTTGATTTGCTTACTCGCTCAGCCAGTGTTCCTCGGTCTGGGTTTGCATCAATTGCAATTACGCGGTCTTCGCGGACCTGTGCCAGAGCCATTCCTAGAAGAGTAGAGATGGTGGTCTTTCCAACTCCTCCTTTTCGAGTTAGAACAGGAATGAACTTGGTTCCGCCTTCAAATGCTGCACCAATGCGTGCATCCATGGCTTTGCGAGCCTTGACCTTCGGTGAATCACCTGGATTCCAAAGCTTGAGAGTTAGGTAGTATGCAAACTTTCTCCAACCTGACTCAGGTGAAGGACGGAACTTTGCTGAGTCGTCCAATAAACGATCAGCAGTAAGCATCGCGGCAGGTTCTGGCTCGTCAAATACTTCGCCGCGCAGGCTGTCTCTTCTGGAGTAGCGAGACTTGGTTGTTTCGATCTCGCTGGAAACTGGCTCTTCTTCTAATACGCCAGCGGTTGAAGCTACAACGGCAATTGATGAAGTTGCTGGAGAAAGGTCAATTTCCTCAGAGCCTGATTTGGCGTCAGAGTCTGAGAATGCTTCGAAGTCAGCAGGGTTTACATCGGGTGCGCTTTCGCCAAGACCCTTGCCTTCTTCTTCAAAGCGTGTCTCTTTTTTCTTTGCCAAGAAAACTCCTAAATTTGCTCCCGGTAAATCAACTCGCCCTATTCTAAAGCAGTTGAGAAGGTGCTGCTAGCTGGCCTCTATTTCAAGGATCAAGTCCCCAGCTTCTACGGCTTGAGTAGCTGGTATGGCCAGTCTTTTGACCGTTCCGGAGATGCTTGCAGTAATTGTTGCCTCCATTTTCATAGCTTCAATGCTCGCAACGGCTTGACCCAGCTCGACTCTGGTTCCAACAACAGTTTTTAGTGTTACTACTCCCTGGAACGGAGCGGCAACGTGACCCAAGTTTGATGGATCGGCTTTTTCAGCAAACATTACATCGCTTACGATCTTGCGATCTCTCACGTTCACAGGACGTAGCTGCCCGTTGAGTGTTGTCATGACAGTTCTAAAGCCCTTGGCATCGGGCGTTCCAATTGCCTCAAGACCGATGTAAAGACGAAGGCCCTTAGAAAGCTCGATCATGTGCTCAACACCTTGTTCAAGCCCATACAGAAAATCAATAGTGTCAACTTGATCGAGGCGACCGTAGTTCTCGCGCATCTTGCTAAATTCCTTGAAAGGTGCTGGGAACAAAAGCCTGTTTAGAGTAGCTCGACGATCAAGGGAACTTCCCTCAAGCAGTGCCAGATCAAGGTCTGAAACCGGTTCAATTCCGAATTTTGAATTGCGTCCTTTGAGCACTTTGGTTCTAAATGGTTCTGGCCATCCGCCAGGAAGATCGCCCAATTCCCCCGCCATGAAACCAACAACTGAATCAGGGACATCGTAATTCTGCGGATTGTTTTCGAAATCAGCAGGGTTGGCATCAACAGCAACCAGGTGCAGAGCTAGATCGCCAACAACCTTTGAAGACGGAGTGACTTTGGTTGGCCGACCGAGAATCTGGTTGGCTGCCGCATACATGTCCTCGATCTTCTCGAACTGATCTCCCAGACCTAAGGCGATAGCCTGCTGTCTCAGATTCGAAAGCTGACCGCCTGGAATCTCGTGCTTGTATACCCGACCGGTTGGGCCAGGCAAGCCCGATTCAAACGGAGCGTAGATCTTTCTCACAGCTTCGAAGTAAGGCTCTAGTTTCGTAAAAGCCGAAAGTTCAATACCTGAGTCGTGCTTGGTATTTGCCAATGCGGCAATCAAAGATGAAGCAGAAGGCTGTGAAGTTGTTCCAGCCATCGGAGCGCTAGCTACGTCAACTGCATCTACCCCCGCCTCAATGGCAGCCAGGAGGGTTGCAAGCTGTCCGCCGGCAGTGTCATGGGTGTGAAGGTGAACAGGAAGATCAAATCTTTCACGCAGTGCACTAACTAGTTGTCTGGCAGCTTCTGGTCGCAAAAGTCCAGCCATGTCCTTGATCGCGATGATGTGCGCTCCGGTTGCCACAATCTTCTCCGCCAATTTCAAGTAGTAATCCAGTGTGTATAGATCTTCCTTAGGGTCAATCATGTTCCCGGAGTAACAAATACCAACTTCAGCAATCGCGGTTCCAGTGTCCAGAACAGCCTGAATAGCTGGGCGCATCTGCTCAACATCGTTTAGCGCATCGAAGATGCGGAATATGTCGACTCCGCTTGCGGTGGCTTCTTGAACGAACGCCTTTGTCACAGCTTCTGGATACGGGGTGTAGCCAACCGTGTTTCTTCCGCGAAGCAGCATTTGAATGCAGAGGTTTGGCATGGCCTCACGAAGAGCTTCTAGGCGTTCCCAGGGATCTTCTGCCAAAAAGCGCAGCGCAACATCGTAGGTAGCTCCTCCCCAAGCTTCGACAGATAAAAGCTCAGGGGTAATTCGCGCAACGTGCGGTGCAACCTGCACTAAGTCCCGAGTTCTTACCCTTGTAGCCAAAAGAGACTGGTGGGCATCTCTAAAAGTGGTATCCGTTATTGCAACATGTTTTTGATCACGAAGCGCTTTTGCAAAACCCTTAGGTCCCAGCTCCAAAAGCCTCTGCCTAGAACCGGCAGGGGCTGGCGCGGTCAGGTCAACTTCAGGAAGTTTCAGCGCAGGGTTTGCGTAGTTCAAGCGGGGACCATTTGGCTGGTTCACTGTTGTCTCAGCTAGCCACTGCAACAGCTTTGTTCCGCGGTCCTGAGATGGTCTGGTTAGGAAAAGCTGAGGTCGCTCATCTATAAAGGATGTACTGAGATCTCCCGAGGAGAACTCTGGGTCTGCAAGCACTGCTTGCAAAAATGACACATTTGTTGAAACACCCCGGATTCTAAATTCCGCTAGCGCGCGACGTGCTCGCATAACTGCCGCTTCAAAGCTTTTTCCGCGGGCAATAAGCTTTACGAGCATTGAATCAAAGTGTGGGGAGATCTCAGCTCCAGTTGAAACCGTTCCACCGTCGAGCCTGATGCCGGCTCCTCCGGGAGAGCGGTAGGTGGTTATCTTGCCTGTGTCAGGTCTGAAATTTGCAGCTGGGTCTTCGGTGGTTATGCGACACTGCAGTGCAAAACCGTGCATGGTGATCTTTTCTTGGGTTAGCCCCAAATCTGCCAAAGACTCCCCTGCAGCGATGCGCATCTGCGACTGCACTAGGTCAATATCGGTGATTTCCTCGGTGACGGTGTGCTCCACCTGGATTCTCGGGTTCATCTCAATAAAGACGTGCTTGCCCTTGTTTGGGCCCACGTTATCAACCAGGAACTCGACCGTTCCCGCGTTCTCGTAACCGAGCTCCTTTGCGAAGTTCACTGCATCTTTGTAGAGCTGCTGGCGCAAGGTCTCGTCTATGTTTGGAGCCGGAGCTATTTCGACTACTTTTTGATTTCTGCGCTGGATTGAGCAGTCGCGTTCAAATAGGTGAACCACGTTTCCTTGCCCGTCGGCCAGAATCTGAACTTCAATGTGCCTAGGTCTAAGCACTGCCTGCTCTAGAAAAACCCTTGGGTCACCAAAGGCACTCTCGGCCTCGCGGGAGGCTTCGGTGATTGCTTCAGCTAAATCTGACTCTTGAGCCACGCGGCGCATTCCGCGACCACCACCACCGGCTACTGCCTTTACAAATAGCGGGAAGCCAATTTCCTTGGCAGCGTTGAGCAATTCTTTCGCGTCCGCTGAAGAACTTGAGGATTTCAGTACCGGGACACCGGCTCTGGCTGCGGCGGCAATTGCGTTTACCTTGTTTCCGGCAAGCTCAAGAATCTCAGACTTAGGTCCGATAAAGGCAATGCCGTTTTCTCTTGCTGCTTTAGCAAGCTCTGGATTCTCAGATAGAAATCCATAGCCTGGATAAATTGCATCTGCGCCACATTCTTTGGCGACTCTAATGATTTCTGCAACATCTAGGTATGCGCGAACAGGATGCCCAACTTCGCCAATTTGATAAGCCTCATCAGCTTTCTGGCGGTGGGTAGAATTTCGATCCTCGTAAGGAAAAACTGCCACGGTGCGGGCACCAAGTTCATAGGCAGCACGAAAGGCGCGAACGGCGATTTCGCCTCTATTTGCAACAAGAATCTTGTTAAACATCAGTTCCTTACCTGAAAGTGCAGTTTCGCTTCAAAGCTACGCCCAATAAAAAGGTAGCCTATTTGGGTGTATGTACTAAGTGTCAGTTCCCTGAAAGGCGGGGTCGGAAAGACCACTGTCGCCTTGGGGCTTGCCTCTGCTGCTTTGAATAGAGGACTTCGCACCTTGGTGGTTGATCTAGACCCGCAGTCTGATGCAACCACTGCACTTGGGGCCACTCGTGAATTGAAGGCAACTTGTGCTGAGGTTCTCAAACTTCCCAAGCACGCCAATGTGCATAAGGCAATCGTAGTCAGTGATTGGGAATCTTTGTCAGGTGGAGTTATGGACCTGCTACCGGGAAGCCCAAAGGTAGTCGAGTTTGATAGCCCAACCCCAACAAAGCGAGACCTCTGGAGACTCGAGGAGGCCCTAAGCCGCGTCGAGACCGAGTACGACATCGTGATCATCGATACCCCGCCATCCCTGAATGGACTCACCCAGTTGGCCTGGACTGCCAGCGACAAGGTGCTGATTATTGCAGAGCCATCTATTTTCTCGGTGCTGGCAGCCGACCGCGCAATCAGGGCCATCGCCGAAATCAGTAAGCAAACAGCTGGACGTCTTCAGGCTCTTGGGGTTCTAGTCAATAGATACATCCCGGCATCCAAAGAACACCAGTTTCGCTACGCAGAACTACAGCAGTTGTTTGGTCCAAAGCTTTTGTCAATTGCCATTGAGGAGCACTCCGCTATTCAACAGGCTCAAGGTGCGGCGCGACCAATCCACAGCTGGCCAGGAGAAATTGCGTCCAAGATGGCTCAGAACTTTGAGGATGTTTTGGAGAAGGTCTTCGAGGCTCCAGCTATTGAGCACAGCTCACGCTCACTCAAGCGCAACAAAAAGGCAACCAAGTCGGTTCGAATCAGAAGAGGTTCATCGCTAGAAGCGGTTTTGAACCTGGATGATGACTAAAAGCTAAACAGCTTTTCTGCTTGCCCGCCTTGCTGCAAGCTCGTCCATGTCATCTAGGTGCAGTGTAGCGATGTTCACTAGTGAAGCTTCGACTTCACGAAGCACTCGGCCAACAGCGATTCCGAATACTCCCTGTCCTCTGCCAAGAAGGTCAATTACTTCATCTTCTGATGTGCAAAGGTAGACTCTCGCCCCATCGCTCATCAGGGTAATTCGTGCAAGATCGTTTAGTCCAGCAGCGCGCAACTGGTCAACCGCGATACGGATCTGCTGAAGAGATACACCGGTATCTAGAAGACGCTTGACAAGCTTTAGAACCAAAATGTCGCGGAACGCGTAAAGACGCTGTGAACCAGAGCCTGTTGCTGAGCGAACAGAAGGCTGAACTAGAGAAGTTCGATCCCAATAGTCAAGCTGTCGGTAGCTAATTCCAGCAGCAGCGGCCGCAGCAGTTCCGCGGTAGCCAACTTTAGGGTCCTGAGAAATTAGGCCGTCAGTAAAGAGCATGCCGTCTTCAAAAATTGAGTTGTCAGACATTTCACTCTCCCTTAGAAATTAGGCTTCAAGGCTCTAATTGTCCCCTCTTGGAGGTAACAACACCAGTTAATCCTGCCTTACGGCGTGTCGGGTGCGTAGGTAAAGGGTTTACTACTGGTCGATCTTGGAAATAACCGACTTTATAAGCTCACCGCGGATGGTGGCGAACTGATTCTCGATTTCCTGGGCGTAATGAGCAGCTCTTGACTTGCTGGCCGCTTCGTTCTTGCCCAATACCGGTGCAACAACGCCCTCGATGATTCCAATCTCACGCTCGGCAGATGCTTTTAGTCCGCGAAGGTGCCTGGGTGAAATTCCAAACCGCTGCAGATGAACAATCGCTCTTGCAATTTCTAAATCGGAAGATTCAAATGGCTCTTTCGCGATCAATGTAAGAGTCTGGGCTTCCTGAAGTAAGCCGGCGCTGATACCAGTTTCGCTCATGAGAGCTACCTTGGTTAGCTTGATTGGGTTTTTTGGCTGGAGCTTAGAAACCGAAGACTGCACCTGAGGAAGGTTTGGGCTTTTTCCGGAATCGAGTTGCTCCAGGTATTCGCGGATAACACGAAGTGGCAGGTATTGATCTCTTTGCAGCTCGAGAATTACTCTGGTGCGCTGAACATCTTGCTCGGAAAACTTTCGGTAACCTGCTGGAGTTCGCTGAGGCTCAATTAGGCCCTGCTCTTCGAGAAAGCGAAGTTTAGAAGGCGAAAGATCTGGAAATTCTGGATTTAGCACGCTGAGCACTTGACCGATAGTGAACAACTTCCCACTTGAGGAAATTGCCCTAACGTTGCTCTGCGCTGAACCCATTAGTTGTTGCCTGCTGCTTTCGAAGAATAAAACGTCAGTCGGAATTTACCGATTTGAACTTCGGCACCCTCTTCTAGCAGGGCACTCTCAATCCGAACCCCATCGTAATAGGTTCCATTCAGCGATGCCAAATCCTCAACTTGGAAGGAATTGCCGTGACGATGGAATTCAGCATGCCTTCTCGAGACAGTCACGTCATCTAGAAAGATATCCGCATTTGGATGTCTGCCGACGGTGGTGACATCGCTATCAAGCAAGAACCTTGCACCGGATTTTGGTCCTGCTCGGACCACCAACAGGGCGTGACGCGCTGGAAGGGCATCAACAGCGGCCTGGTGCTCAGGGCTCAGGGACTGGTTTTCCTCATTCAGCCACTCGGAGTTGAAGCGAAGGGTCGATTCGACCTCGTTCTTGCCTTGGTTATCTTCCATCACTCTCCCCTTTTGCTTACATTTACATTAGTGGCTTTCTGACGCTCTTTCCGAATCAGTAAAACCAGGTGCCAGAGATAGACAAAGCCCGACCACCAGTAAAGAGCCACTCCCCAGAGGGCAAAGGCCCAGGCAATCGGGGTGATGATAAAAGCTGCCTCGGTGAAGATCTTCCCCATCAGCAAAAGCGGGAAGGAATAAAGCAGTGCAAAGGTACTGGCCTTGCCTAGGTAGTGAACCGGAAGCGACCGGTAGCCCACCGATGCCAGCACCGGAAGAGACACAAGCATCAACACATCGCGCAAGATTACAAGGCCGGCAAGCCACCAAGGAACATATCCCGTGGCAGATAACGCCAGCAAGGTAGCGAAGATGTAAAGCCTGTCGGCAACTGGATCGAGCATCTTGCCAAGCTTTGTGGTCTGGTTCAGCTTTCTAGCCAAGTACCCATCTAGAAAATCGGTTAGCCCGGCAACAGCCAAAACAACAATCGCCGCTAGAAAAAACTCATCGAGCAGAAACCATAGAAATACCGGGACCAACGCAATTCGAAGGAAGCTCAAAAGGTTGGGGATGTTGACTACCTCACCATTGAGAAAGCCAGCTGATTTGCCCGAGGTCATGGCTTGAGTCTATTGGGTTTGAGATTGTCAAAGAGATTGTCCTGGCTGCCTTGTCGGGCTAGCGGGATTTGAACCCACGACCTCTTGACCCCCAGTCAAGCGCGCTACCAAGCTGCGCTATAGCCCGTTCTTGGAAGAATTCTAGCGCTTGCGTTTTTCGCGGACCCTCATCGATACTTCGATCGGAGTTCCCTCAAACCCAAAGCTTTCGCGAAGGCGTCTAACAATGAACCTGCGGTACTGGGGATCCAAAAAGCCCGTGGTAAAAAGAATGAACTTCGGCGGTCTAGTCGAAGCCTGAGTTGCGAAAAGGATTCTTGGCTGTTTGCCGCCTCGTACCGGATGAGGAAACTCCATTGCGAGTTCCTGTATAAAGGTGTTTAGCTTTCCGGTTGGAATTCGAAGGTCCCAGCTGTGCAGGGCAACTTCCAAAGACGGCACCAGCTTCTCCAAGTGCCTGCCGGTAAGAGCTGAGATATTTACCCTTGGCGCCCATGACACGTGAGCTAGATCCTGCTCAATTTCTCGCTCGAGATAGCGTCTTCGCTCCTCATCGAGCTGATCCCACTTATTGAATGCCAAGACCAGCGCGCGGCCTGATTCGAGAGCCAGGTCAACAATTCGAATATCGCCTTCGCTGATTGGTTCAGTGACATCGAACAAGATAACTGCAACTTCGGTTCGCTCAAGCGCTGCAGCTGTTCTCAAAGACGCGTAAAAATCCGCACCTTGAGCAAGCTTGATTCGCCTTCTGATACCTGCGGTATCAACAAAGCGCCAGATCTTGCCTCCGAGCTCAATTTGCTCATCGACCGGGTCACGGGTAGTTCCAGCGATCTCGCTAACAACAGCTCGGATGCTTCCGGCAGCCTTATTCAAAAGTGAAGATTTACCCACGTTTGGTCGGCCAATAAGCGCAACTCTTCTTGGTCCACCAAACTCCTGCTGAGCAACAGTGGAAACACTTGGAAGTTTCGACAGCGCTACATCCAGCATGTCTGCTACTCCCCGACCGTGAACGGCAGAAACAGGAAGTGGCTCTCCTAGACCTAAGGACCAAAGTGCAGCAGCTTCTGGCTCTTGTCTGGCATCGTCAATCTTGTTGGCAACTAGAACAACTGGCTTTCCTGATGCTCGAAGCATCTTTACCACTCGCTCATCGCTTGCGGTTGGGCCAACCATCGCATCCACAACAAACAAGACTGCGTCAGATAGCTCAACGGCAACCTCGGCCTGGGCAGCAACAGCTGCGTCAATACCCTTGGGGTTCGGTTCCCAACCACCGGTATCAACCAGTGTGAACTTGCGGCCGTTCCATTCGGCTTTGTATGAAACACGGTCCCTTGTGACACCAGGGACATCTTCGACAACGGCTTCGCGTCGGCCAAGGATTCTGTTTACCAGGGCTGACTTGCCAACGTTTGGACGACCAACAATTGCCAGCACCGGTAAGGCCGGCAGGTAGCCCGGAACAGCAGAATCATCAAGTTCTATATCGAGAAGCGCTAAGTCTTCTTCATCTAATTCGTATTCGCTAAGGGAGCCGCGCAGCACGTCAGCGCGCGCTTGCTCGTCGAAGTTCTCTTCGTGCTCCATAGTTCCCTAGCTTTATTTAGTGGTTGATTAGATCAACCAGGGCAGCCACGGAACCTTCAAGTGAAAGATCTGTGGTGTCTAGCAGTGTTACCCCGGGCGCAGGATTTAGAAAATCCACCACTTTGGAGTCTTTCTTGTCCCGATCGCTTACCTGAGCCGAAATTGAACCATCGGCCTGCAGATCAACTGCTCTTCTTCCAAGTCTAACTTCTTCACTGGCAGTTAGCAGCACCCGAGTTTGGGCATCAGGCAGGACAACTGTGGTGATATCTCGTCCCTCAACGATGATTCCGGGCATTTGGCAGGCAGCCGCAATCGATCTGGTGATCTCGCGCATAAATGCTCGCACCTTTGGCTGAGCTGCTACCTTGCTGACGTTCAGCTCTACTTCTTTAGACCGAATACCTTCTGTAAGGTCATCACTGCCAACTTTGACCCAATAGTTCGATGGATCGGTCGAAATTGAGTAAGGGAAGATTTTCCCTAGATCCAGCTCCCCAACAGTTTCGAGATCAAGCTCATTTTTTAGCGCTGTCAGGGTAAGGGCTCGGTAGCCAGCTCCAGTATCGAGATAGCCAAAGCCGAGCTCCTGTGCAGCCTTTTTGGAAACACTCGATTTTCCGGATCCTGCTGGTCCATCGACTGCCACAACCACCTGACTCATCCGACGATTTTCCAACCACGGTTAGTTAGCTCAGAAACTAACTGCTTTTCAACTGCAGGAAGAACGTATAACTCAGGAAGGCCAACTGCAGCTCCAGTTGCGTGCTCAAGAGTAAGGTCTTCAAGGTTGATTCCAACTTCACCCACTTCAGTCAGGAGTCTTGCAAGTTCACCGGGTTTATCGTCAATCATGACAATGACCTTTGAGTATTCGGTTGCCGACTGACCGTGCTTTCCAGGAATGCGAGCAACCCCTAGATTTCCTGCTTCCAGAAGCTTGCCTATCGAAGCAAGGGAGCCAGGCTTGCTAACTTGCTGCAGTGACTCAAGAACTTGATCAAGATCTACTTTTAGCGACTGGATGACCTTTGCAACCTCTTGACTGTTAGCGGCAAGAATCTGAATCCAAAGCTTTGGATCAGAAGCTGCGATGCGGGTGGTGTCTCGAAGTCCCTGACCTGCCAGGGAAACATCCTTTGATTCCGAGTCAGAGAGCCTGGCGGCAAGCAGTGAAGCTACTAACTGTGGTGCATGGGAAACCAGGGCAACCGCACGGTCGTGATCATTGGGATTCAGGTGCACCAGGGTTGCACCAAGATCTAATGCAAGTGCTTCAACCAATTCGACTGATGCCTTGGCGGATAACTTGTTGGGGCTAATCACCCACGGTCTTCCAGTGAAAATGTCACTTCTTCCAGCGAGTGCTCCAGCCTGTTCGCGTCCAGCCATAGGGTGCGATCCAACGTATCTGGAAAGATCAGCAGTTGTCGCCTCTAGCTTTTCCAAGATTGTTGCCTTCACGCTTGCAACATCGGTGACGGTGGCCCTTGGGTGAAGCTCAAGTTGCTGGGCTATAACGGAAGCTGTGACATCTGGTGGAACGCAGACAATAACAAGAACTGGGTTTTGACCGTCCCTAAAGCTTTCGCCAGCACCGAAGTCAACTGCTAAATCCATAACCGCAGGTGAGCTATCGGAAATTAGCACCTGAACGCCTGCTTGAGTTAGCGCAAGCCCAATGGAGGTTCCAATAAGACCGGAGCCTACGATTTTTACTGGTCCGGCTACGCGCGCTGTGCTCACTGCGCTAAATCCAAGCGGAGGGCTGTAGCGCCCCGCAGGTAGATGTGCTGTATTTCGCTTCTGGGAATATCCAGATCTGCGTTGATCAAAACTCGAATAACTCTTGGCATTGCCCCAGCAACGTCCATCTCAACAAAGCACATCAACGGAACATCGCCAAGTCCTAGCTCTCTGGCAGCAAGGGCTGGGAATTCAGATGTGACATCGGGGGTAGCGGTGAAGAGAATGGAAATCAACTTAGAAGAATCAACGTTGTTGGCATGAAGAGCTTTCGACAAAAGCTCAGCGGTTGATTTGAGCAGGTGCTCGCGCTCATCGCTATCTAGCTGGATCGCTCCCCTGATTGCTCGCATTGCCATCTCATTGCCTCTTCTTGTCTGCCGCTTTCAAAAGCACACCGACCTCTATTTTACTGAGCTGACGGATATGTCCTAGGTTCAAGTGGCCCAAATGTAGTGGGCCAAACTGTCTTCTAACCAGCGCTACAACGGGAAATCCAACAGATTCGAACATTCGACGAACGATTCTGTTCTTTCCGCTGTGTAGCTCAATCTCAACCAGGCTGTGGTTTCCCGACGCCGAGAGCAGTCTTGCCTTATCGGCTCTAGCCGGGCCATCTTCGAGCTCTACCCCTGCAATCAAATTGTTTAAGATTGGCTGAGTAATTTGTCCGTGAACTTTAGCTTGGTAGGTCTTGGTCACTTCAAAAGATGGGTGCAAAAGCTTATGAGCCAGATCTCCATCGTTGGTCAAAAGCAGCAGTCCAGTAGTTTCTGCATCTAGCCTTCCGACATTGAAGACTCGATCGTAATCAAGCGCATACTGACTCAAATCCGGTCGGCCGTGTTCGTCCTGCATGCTGCTTACAACGCCGTAAGGCTTGTTGAGCATTAGGTAAACCTTTGTCACATCCAGCTGGATTGGTGTTCCATTGACCACTACCTTGTCGCGCTCTGGATCAATCCTGGTTCCAAGCTCGGTGACGACCTTGCCATTTACCTTTACAGAGCCGGCAACAATCATCTCCTCGCAAACGCGCCTGGAGGCAACCCCTGCAGCAGCTAAGACTTTTTGAAGTCTTATCCCTTCGGGTTTATCGCTCATTAAAGTCACTGTTTATATCAGGTAGGTAAGGGCTAATCGGTGGAAGCTGGTCCAGCGAATTGATCCCCAGCTGCTCAAGAAGCAGCGAAGTAGTTCCGTAGTGAATCGCTCCGGTTTCAGAGTCGGTGTATAGCTCAGTGACTAGTCCTCTTGAAGTTAGGGTGCGAACAACGGAGTCGACGTTAACTCCACGGATCGAAGCAATCTGACCACGTGCAATTGGCTGTTTGTAAGCAATTACCGACAGAGTCTCGAGAGCAGCTTGGGAAAGCTTGGTTGGGTTCTCGTTAGCAATAAACATCTTTACTGCCCAGTCGTAGTTTTCGCGAACGTAGATTCTCCAACCACCGGCCACTTCTCGAAGCTCAAAGCCTCTGGCGCCGATTCCATCCTTGCCTTCATAATCTTCGCGAAGCTTGTGAACTGCGTCACGAACCTGGTTCACTGGAATCTCAAGAGCAGTTGCAAGGGCAACTAATGAAATAGGTGCATCGGTGACCATCAGGATCGCTTCGATAGCTCCTTCGATGCTCTCTTCCTGCAGTGTGTTTTCAAATTCCTGATTCTCATCAAGAGTCATAGTCAGCTCCCAGACTTGCTAGTTGTTCATCATCAAAGTGGTCAGCCTGCCAACTGATCTGAAGATCAGCCAGCGGGCTATCCTGGTGCATCGCAATCGCCGAAAGGCGATACAGCTCCAACACGGCAAGGAACCTTGCCACCACAACTGCTCGATCCGATACGTCGCGAATCAGATCAAAAAATGTAAGGCTGCCGGCCCTTCGAAGTCTCAGAATAACTTCGGTAGCCTGCTCACGAATGCTAACCGCAGGAGCGTGAAGGTGAGTAAGTCCAATTCCTGGAATCTCCCGAGGTGTGAAAACATCGAGGGAAAGCGCATGGAATTCCTCCAAAGTCATTGTCCAAACCAGCTCCGGGGTGCTTTCCCGGAAACGATTTTCGATTGGAACATCGCGGGCTAGACGCTTGGCTTCAACTTCAAACCTGGATTGGAACCAACCAGATACTTCCTTGAACGCCTTGTACTGAAGCAGCCTTGCAAACAGCAAATCTCTAGCTTCGAGCAGGGCCACATCTTCCGCGTCAACCAGTTCACCCTTAGGCAGCAAGCTAACAATTTTTAGATCAAGGAGCGTTGCCGCAATAACCAGAAACTCGCTGGCCTGTTCCATTTCTTCGTGCTCATCTAGTTGTTTCACGTATTGAATGAACTCATCGGTCACTCGGGAAAGTGATACCTCGGTGATGTCCATCTCATGTTTGGAAATCAAAGACAGCAAAAGATCAAATGGACCTTCGAAGTTACTTAATGTCAGCGCAAAGCCTGTGTCCTTAGGAGGCTCCAGCACATCTGGGCTATGGGGCGCTGCCACGGGCTACTAACTCTCTCGCGACGGTCCGGTAGTACTCGGCCGCATCTGATGTTGGGGCAAACTCTGAAATGGGCAAAGCCGCTATTGTGGCATCCGGGAATTTCACGGTTCTGTTTACGATCGTGTCGAAGACTTGGTCACCAAATGCTTCGTAGAGTCTTTCAACTACCTCACGGGCGTGCAAGGTTCTCGGGTCATACATGGTTGCCAAGATGCCATCTAGCTTGATTGCCGGATTTAGGCGATCACGAACCTTCTCAATGGTCTCGATAAGCAAAGCAACACCTCGAAGAGCAAAGAACTCGCAGTTCAATGGAATTAGCACTCCGTGCGCGGCTGTCAAAGCGTTGACGGTAAGAAGGCCAAGAGATGGCTGACAGTCGATGATAATGACGTCGTAGTTTCCAAGAATCGGTCTAAGAATACGAGCCAGAATCTGCTCCCTGGCAACTTCGTTGACCAGCTGAACTTCAGCTGCCGAAAGATCAATGTTGGCTGGAATAACGTCGAGATTCTTCACGCTAGTTTTCACAATTACTTCTTCAACGTTCAGGTCTTTTTCAATCATTAGATCGTAAATGGTCTTGATATCGTGAGCCACGACGCCAAGTCCAGCGGATAAGGCGCCCTGCGGGTCAAAATCAACAACTAGAACTTTGCGGCCGTAGCCAGCAAGAGCTGAAGCTAGGTTGATGGCTGTGGTGGTTTTACCCACCCCGCCTTTTTGATTACACATCGCAATAATTCGCGCTGGACCGTGAGAAGAAAGAGGGGCGGGGGTTTCAAACTTTGGCCGTTTTACTGGTCGCTGTGCCATGAATCCTCCCGAGCTAATAGCCTACCCGCCCTGAGATTACCCCTATTTCCTGGCTCTCGGGTGGCTAGTTGCATAGACCTCTCGCAACGCATCAACCGTCACCAGGGTATAAATCTGGGTGGTGGCAACCGAGGAGTGACCAAGCAGTTCTTGAACAACTCGAACATCGGCCCCGCCTTCCAAAAGATGGGTGGCGAAAGAATGCCTCAGAGTGTGGGGTGAAATCTCCCCCGAAATCTTGGCCTGGTCGGCAGCGTCGCTAATTATCTGCCAAGCCGATTGTCTGGAGAGCCTGGTTCCGCGCTGGTTCAAAAATAGTGCCGGTGTTCCTCTACCTTTTCCTATAAGTGCTGGTCGCGACCGAACCAAATAAGTGCTGATGGCCCGTTGGGCAAAGCTTCCCACTGGCACAACTCGTTCTTTGGAGCCTTTTCCAAAAAGCCGAATCATTGTTGGATCTAACAGGTCATCAAGATTTAGCGCCGTAAGTTCGCTGATACGTGCTCCCGTTGCATAGAGCAACTCAAGGATGGCGCGGTTTCGAACCCTGGCCATATCCAGAGCGGTGGCATCTTCGGCTTCTGGATCTGGACCAGAAGCATCAATAAGCTTTTCAACATCAAACACACTGATGGCTTTAGGAAGGCGTTTTGGTAGCTTTGGCGGCTTTACCCGCGCACTTGGATCACCGGAAGAAATTGATTCAAATAGCCAAAACTTATGGAGGCCCCGAACCCCAGCAAGCATTCGAGCCACCGAATTAGATGCCAGAGCGCCGGATGCGGCAATTGACTTTAGATACTCGGTGACTGTTTCTTCAGTTATCTCACTTGGATTACTGATTCTGTTCTTTTCAAGAAAGAGCAAATAGCCCGTGAGATCTCGTCTGTAGGCAGCAACGGTGTTTTTGGCAAGACCGCGTTCGATACTCAGGTGACGAAGATACTCCTCAATTAATTGAGCAAGCGGTTTCATTTTGCCAAGATACCTGTTTTTAGGGCATAGGCCATGATGCCAACTACGGCTGTTGGACTCTTTATCTCCGAATTCAGAACGCTGGCTAGTGCCTCACGGATTGGCACCCAGCTCTGAGGCATATCTTTTTCTTCTCCCGAAGTGACGTAGTCGGAATCTGCAGAGCTTAAGCCCTTGGCAACAAACACGGTGATGGTTTCGCTATTGCCGCCAGGGGTTGCATGAAAGCTGATCAATTCTTCCCAATTGCTTGCAGCAAGGTTTGCCTCTTCCGCAAGCTCGCGTTTTGCGCAATCAAGCCTCGCCTCCCCCGGAACATCCAGCAACCCAGCTGGAAATTCCATCAAGAAGCTACCCACTGGGCGACGATACTGCTTCATAAGTAGCAGCTCGTCTTTATCGTTTATGGTCAAAACAGCAACTGCTCCAGTGTGCTTTACGTATTCACGAGTTAGCGCTTCGCCGTTGAAATCAAATGTGTCAGAAACTAAATCCCAAACCATGCCTTTGTGTATCAACCGGCTACTTATTGCCGGAATCTCGACCGGTTGGTCGTTAGGCATCCTTGACCTCGAAGAGCCTGCTGGCTTCCTGACGCTTTAGGCTTGCTTCCACCAATCCAACGAAGAGTGGATGACCCTTGGTTGGTCGAGACTTGAATTCAGGGTGGGCTTGAGTGGAAACGTAATAAGGGTGAACTTCTCTTGGTAGCTCCAAGAACTCAACTAACGAACCATCCGGTGATGTTCCAGAAAACACAATCCCGGCTTTTTCAAGCCGATCTCGATAGCTGTTGTTTACCTCGTAGCGATGACGGTGTCTTTCAGTAACTGTTTCAGTTCCATAAACCTCAGCAACTATCGATCCTTTAGACAGTTTTGCTTCAAAAGAACCAAGACGCATAGTGCCGCCCATTTCACCGGCTGCAAGTATGTCAATTTGCTCAGCCATGGTTGCAATAACTGGGTGCTTCGCCTTCTCGTCAAATTCAGTTGAGGAAGCTCCATCAAGACCCGCAACGTTTCTGGAGTATTCAATGACCATGCACTGAAGTCCAAGACACAGACCAAGGGTTGGAATCTTCTGCTCTCTAGCAAATCTCAAAGCACCAAGTTTTCCTTCGATACCTCGAACTCCAAATCCACCCGGAATACAGATTCCATCAACATCCGATAGAAGTGCTGCTGCACCCTCAGCCGATTCACAAGCATCTGACTGAACCCAACGAATGTTGACTTTAGTTTGATGAGCAAACCCTCCAGCTCTAAGAGCTTCAGTCACTGAAAGATATGCATCTGGAAGATCTATGTATTTTCCAACTAGAGCAATTGTCACTTCATGCTTTGGTTCGTTAACTGCCGTTAGAACGGATGACCATCTGCTCCAGTCAATTTCGCCGGCCTTTAGATCTAGGGCCTTGATGATGTAGGCATCGAGACCCTCGTTGTCCAAAACTGTTGGAATTGCGTAAATACTTGAGGCATCAGCCGCGTTTACAACTGCCTTGATATCTACGTCACACATCAGTGCGATTTTCTTCTTGATTGATTCTGGAAGCTCACGGTCTGAGCGGCAAACAATCGCATCCGGCTGAATACCTATAGAGCGAAGCATCGCAACCGAGTGCTGAGTTGGCTTGGTTTTTAGCTCTCCCGATGGACCAAGGTATGGAACTAGGGATACATGCACAAAAAACACATTGTCTCGTCCCACGTCATGACGAATTTGACGTGCCGCTTCCAAGAAAGGCTGGGATTCGATGTCTCCTACGGTGCCACCAATTTCAGTGATAATCACATCAGGAATTGGTTCCTCGTTGGCCTGCAACCGCATGCGACGTTTGATTTCATCGGTGATGTGGGGAATTACCTGAACGGTATCTCCCAAGTATTCACCGCGTCGCTCTTTGGCAATGACCGTTGAGTAAACCTGACCGGTAGTGACGTTGGCTGCTTGAGATAAGTTGATGTCCAAAAAGCGTTCGTAGTGACCGATATCTAGGTCAGTTTCAGTGCCGTCCTCAGTGACAAACACTTCACCGTGCTGGAACGGGTTCATTGTTCCGGGGTCAACGTTTAGGTATGGGTCCAGTTTCTGCATAACAACAGATAGACCACGTGCTCTAAGGAGATTTCCAAGACTGGCAGCTGTGAGGCCTTTTCCAAGTGAACTGGCTACCCCTCCGGTGACGAAGATGTGTCTCGTTCTACCCGGATCCAAGGTTTCTACCATGGAATTTCATATTACTAGTTTTAAGGTGCGAAGTTCAATGATCCACAACGACACGCAAAATTACTTTGCCAGAGCGCTTTGAGCTAAGTCCAAAAGCTCCTTGGCATGGGACCTTCCGCTCTCGGATTCACTCAAACCTGAGAGCATTCGAGCTAGCTCCTCAACAACCTGCTCGCCTTCAAGGCGCACAACATCAGTTGCGGTGAAATCCGCCGTTGATGACTTGAGCACTCGAAGGTGCCTACTGGCAAAGGCTGCCACCTGTGGCAAGTGGGTCACGACTATGACTTGAGCGTTGCGAGCCAGCATTGCAAGGCGTTTACCGACCTCGTTGGCGGCGGCGCCGCCGACACCGGCATCAACTTCGTCGAATATAAAGGTTGGCGCAAGCTCGCTTTTAGCCAAAACAACCTCGATTGCAAGCATGATCCTGGAAAGCTCTCCCCCGGAAGCTCCCTTACCAATAGGCCGAGGTTCAGCTCCTGGATAAGCACTCAGCAATAAGGCCACCTGGTCATATCCATGTGCGGTAAGTTCACCGAGTCTGGTTATTGATGCATCAAGGCTTGCGCCAGTCATCGCCAACGCTGAAAGCTCTGAAGTGACTGCAGCTGACAGTTCAGCGGCGGCCTTGGTTCTAATCGAGCTAATTTGCTCCGCCAAATCGTGGGCTTGTTTGCCGAGCTGCTGCTCTTCAATAGTTAGCGAAGCTATTGCCTCATCGGAAGAATCAAGATCAAGCAAGCGAGATCCTGCGGTTTCCAGATAGGCAATTACTTCATCAAGAGTGGGTCCATACTTTCGCATTGCGGAGGATAGCTCTGCGCGACGAGATTGGATTTTCTCCAGCTCCGATGCACCGTCGTTATCTAGGCCTGCGATGTAGCTGGAGATGCTAGCTGCGGTTTCGTTCAACGAGAAGCCAATTTCCTTGAGTTGCTCGGCCAGTTTTTCAAGTTCTGGGTCGTGATTGCTTACCTGCTCGAGGGCTCGCCTGGCCTTACCTATGGATGTCAAAGCATCTGAAGAGTCATCGAATGAATCACTGCTTAGCTCATCGTGGGCGGCAGCAGCTGCAATGCGCAGCTCCTCGAGGTGAGTGAGCCTTTCAGCAAGTTCCGAAAGCTCAAGATCTTCGCCCGATTTTGGATCGAGTTTGGTTAGCTCCTCGACGGCAGCTCTTATCTCATCGGCTTCTCGAGCACGAGATGAGGATTCGGTGGTTAAAACCTGCAACCTATTGGCAGCCATCTTCCAGGCGGTATAAGTCACTGCATACTTATCAGTAATCGCAGCAAGAGGGGCGCCGGCGAATTGATCTAAGGCCTCGCGCTGCGCGGCAGCTGATTTGAGTCTGATCTGATCGGATTGGCCGTGAACCACAACCAAGTGCTCACCAATTTCAGTAAGAACACCAACCGGTACGGATCTTCCGGAAACGGTTGCTTTGGATCTGCCTTCAGATGAGATTGATCTGGAAACTAAAAGTTCTCCGTCTTCGATTTCAATACCCGCTGCAGTGATTCGATCTAGTGCTTCTTTAGGAAGTAGCCAGCGGCCTTCGACGAAAGCTTGCTCTTGACCTTTGCGAACAGCGCTGGCATCGGATCTTGAACCAAGAAGTAATCCAAGGGCATTCAAAACCAGAGTTTTTCCAGCGCCGGTTTCACCGGTTAGAACCGTAAGTCCTGGCCCGAGATCGAGCTGGGCTTCACGGATGACGCCCAGATCACGAATGTGGATTTGTTCTATCAAGCTCTAGGCCTTCTTTGAATCCGGACCGCGCCAGCCTTCGACGGGCAGGGAGAACTTACGAACCAAACGATCAGTGAAAGGGCCTTGACTCAATCTTGCAAGACGAACCGGCTTATCGGACTTTCGAACTTCAACGCGTGCACCGACTGGAAGTTCGGTGCTTCTGCGACCATCGCACCACAGCACTCCCGCTCCAGCGGAGCGCTGAAGCACCTCAACCGCAACAAGTGAGTTTGGGCTTATAACAAGTGGTCTTGCAAACAAAGCGTGAGCGCTTAGTGGAACCATCAATAACGCATCAACCGATGGCCAAACCACCGGTCCACCTCCCGAGAAAGCGTAAGCGGTTGATCCGGTCGGAGTAGAGACAACAATTCCATCGCAGCCAAAGCTAGATAGTGGTCTTCCATCAACTTCAACAACTACTTCCAGCATGCGCTCTCTGGCACTTTTTTCAACAGTGGCTTCATTCAGAGCCCAGGTTCGGTATACCTCTTTACCATCCAGCTTTACGGCAACATCTAAGGTCATTCGCTCTTTGACTAGATAGTCTTTGGCAACAACCCTGGCCATGGTTGAGCTGATCTCGTTTTTCTCACTCTCGGCCAAAAAGCCCACGTGACCTAGGTTAATTCCAAGCAGTGGGGTCTGAGAAGCCCGGACAAGCTCTGCAGCTTTGAGAATTGTTCCATCTCCCCCAAGTACCACGGCAAGTTCTAGATCGGATTCTTGGACATCTTTGCCCAGTTCAAGAATTGCCTCTGCAGAAGAGTTGTTTACGGTCTTTGCGTGGGCGAGGGTTTCTGAGCGTTCCTGCTGATCCATCACAGGAGTAATGCCGGCTTTTAGGAGCGCTTCTGCGCATTCCAATGTTGCCGAAAGAGCTTCTTTTCGAGCGGTATGGGAAACCAGCAGAACAAGTCTCTGATTCGTCATTTGCTCTCCCTGGCCAGTTGCTCAATTCTCTCAGTCCATTTTGACCGATTTGGAGCCTCTAAAGTACTAATCCAAATCAGGTACTCAATGTTCCCGTGAGTTCCAGGCAATTCAGACCGCTCTAATCCAAGCATTCCAAGGCCTAACTCGTGGCAACAATCCACAACCTGCTTGATTGCGGAGGCTCTCAATCTGTGATCTGAGACCACACCGGAGGCGCTCAAAGACTGCTTTCCCACCTCAAATTGAGGCTTTATAAGTAGTACAAAATCCGCTTTTGGGGCAAGTGCAGCAAGTGCTGGAAGAACCAGGGTCAAAGAGATAAAGGATAGATCGGCTACCACTAGGTCGATTTCCAAATTCTTGTCATCGGTTAGCTCACGAAGCTCCCCCAGTGTGACCTCGCGGGCGTTTATGCCTTCGAATGATTGAACTCTAGGGTTATTGATTAGTTCTGGAGCAAACTGTTCGTGGCCCACATCAATTGCGACAACCCTGGCAGCACCGTGGCGAAGTAAAACATCAGTGAATCCGCCGGTAGATGCCCCAACGTCAAGACAGGTTTTGCCTACTACCTCTAGAGCCCCAAAAGCATCGAGTGCTCCCTTGAGCTTGAGTCCTGCGCGTGAGACATACTCATCGGCTGGAATGATTGTGATTTCACAATCCATCGCAACGGACGAACTGGGTTTAGTGATTTCTTTGGTGCCAATTAGCACGCGCTTGGCTTTGACTAGGTCAGCTGCGTGACCGCGAGATCTTGCTAGACCGCGCTCAACAAGCAATAAATCGATTCGTAGATTACTCAGAGTCTTGTGGCCTTGAGTCGGCAATCATTGCCTCTAGCTTCTGCCGAATAATCTCGAACGCAGCGCTCTGCTGATCAAGTGGCAACTCGCGAGTCTTTGCAATTTCGCCCGAGAGATTATCTAGTAGTTCTGACATGCTTTCCTCATTTCTTGCCTATAGCCTATTCGTAAAGTGCGGTTTCTACATCGAGCAAATGTATTGGCGTTCCGCAGTCCCAGATGGTAAGGCAGCCCGCCTTCAAAGCATCAAGTGACTTTGGATCCCCAAAGCTAACCACTACTTTTTCTCCCAGCAGCTCAACTTCAACATCCCCGAGTTTGTAGCCACGCTTAGTCTTGGAAGGGGCACGATAAGCACTTCGCAAATCCTTCAGAGTTTCGAGAATATGTGTAGGTCTAGAGTCGGGCTTTGCACCCAGAAGCTCTTTACGGGTTGTGACTCCGGTCATAACAAGGGCTGAACCAAGACCTGCTTTGTTGGCGCCTGCAACATCGGTGTCTAGTCGATCTCCGACATAGATTGCACTCTTGGCTTCAAATTTGCGCATCGCTGTTTCAAAAATTGCCCGCTCGGGCTTACCCGCAACAACTGGAAGTTGGCCAACCGCGGTGTGAACGGCGGAAACTAAAGTGCCATTGCCTGGAGCCAAGCCTTTTTCGCGCGGAATAGTCCAGTCTTGATTTGTCGCAACCCACTTAGCTCCACCTTGAATTGCATAGCTGGCCTCGGCCAAATTGTTCCAACCAACCTCAGGGGCAAAACATTGAATGACGGCCGCCGGCTTGTCATCGCTTAGCTCAACAAGTTCAAAACCTGCAGCTTGGACCTCAAAGCGAAGTCCTTCTCCTCCTACAACCAAAACTTTTGAGCCCTTGGGGATCATTGTGGCAAGTAGTTCAACGCCGGCTTGTGCGGAGGAGATCACATCGTCATTGGATAGCTCGATACCAAAACCACGCAGTTGATCAGCAATGGTTTCAGGCTTTCGAGAAGAGTTGTTGGTAATGTAGCCAACCTTGATCCCAGTTGACCTAACGGCAATTATCGATTCAACCGCTTCTGCAACCGCATTTTTACCCTCGTAGATAACTCCGTCAAGATCCAGCAGCAGCGTCTCAAACTGATCGAAAATTTTAGCGGCCACGTGGCGCGCTCCTGCCAGGTCGCCCTGGTCCATCAAAGCCGCGATCTGAATTTCCTGTGCCGCGCTTTACGAAAGGCTTCTTCTCAAAAGGCGGCTTGGCTGTTGGATCATATTTTGGTCGATCGGCAAATTTTGGAATTTCGATTTCTTCGACTATTTCTAAGACATCTTCGGGTTTTCCAGCCAGAGCAATTTCGGCACGCTGGGCCAAATCCGCCCACTTCTTAGCATCCGCTGCTCTTCCAAGAATCTCAAAGGTGTTGGCGTAGGCGCGAAATAGCGGTGGAGAGTAGTCAAAGACTTTTGCTGGGTTCAGCTCAGGAATTTCAAGTTCTGATAGGGCAAGTTCGTTTTCCCCAAGATCCAAGCGCGCTCCGCTGGTAGCAATAGCAAGGTTCACCCGAACCGCGGGGGTCAGTGTTTTTCTGTCGGCTTCTCTTGCCATCTTTAGGGCTCTATCTGGTCGGTTCATGCCTCGTTCAGAATCAACAATTAGCGGAAGCTGGTCGTTGGAGCCAGAAATTCTGCGATGAGCAAGTAATTCACGAAGGGCCAGAGGGTAGTCCCCGACGGTATAAGCAGTAACCCCAACAGTTTCTCGAACCACAGCTATTCGGCCAGCCCTTCGAGCTGCCGAGAGTGCATGCTTGTGGGCTAGTTCTGGATCTTGGTCGATCAAAAGTGACACCATTGCTAGGTGCCTGGCAACCATTTCGGCGTTTTCGGCAGTTAGGGTCTTGAGCTGAACCCGAACGATCATGTCTACATCGTTTGGAGTTATGGATTCAGGAATGATTGGGGATTTTTCACGATCTGGATCGCGCTGCATTTCAACTCGCTGCTGCCAGATCGGCCGCTCACCCTGATCTTGTCTTTGACCACGACCTAAAGGCGCATCCCTTGGGGACCTTCCGGCTGGACGCTCTGGACGAGAGCGTCTCTTATCGTCATCGGTCATGATCTAATTCTTCCTTAAATGAAGATAGCCACCAATTAATTGGTGGCTATCTCCTTTAAATTAAGTCCGGCGGTGTCCTACTCTCCCACAAGGTCACCCTTGCAGTACCATCGGCGCAGGAGGTCTTAGCTTCCGGGTTCGGAATGTAACCGGGCGTTTCCCCTCCGCTATGGCCGCCGAAACACTATTGAGTTATGTTTCGTCAAGCACACATTGAAGTGTGTTGTTTTGGTTCCCATACCTCGGGAACCACATAGTGGACGCAAGCAAAAAAATTGTTATCAAGTAGTTGGCTTATTAGTACCGGTCAGCTCCATGGGTCTTTAGTCCCCACTTCCACATCCGGCCTATCAACGCAGTAATCTAGCTGCGAGCCTCTCGACTAAAAGTCATGGAAATCTCATCTTGAAGCTGGCTTCCCGCTTAGATGCTTTCAGCGGTTATCCGTCCCGAACGTAGCTAATCAGCGGTGCTCCTGGCGGAACAACTGACACACCAGAGGTTCGTCCATCCCGGTCCTCTCGTACTAGGGATAGGTCTTCTCAAATTTCCAACGCGCGCAGAGGATAGAGACCGAACTGTCTCACGACGTTCTGAACCCAGCTCGCGTGCCGCTTTAATGGGCGAACAGCCCAACCCTTGGGACCTACTCCAGCCCCAGGATGCGACGAGCCGACATCGAGGTGCCAAACCATGCCGTCGATATGGACTCTTGGGCAAGATCAGCCTGTTATCCCCGAGGTACCTTTTATCCGTTGAGCGACAGCGCTTCCACAAGCCACTGCCGGATCACTAGTCCCGACTTTCGTCCCTGCTCGACTTGTCAGTCTCACAGTCAAGCTCCCTTGTGCACTTACACTCGACACCTGATTACCAACCAGGTTGAGGGAACCTTTGGGCGCCTCCGTTACTTTTTGGGAGGCAACCGCCCCAGTTAAACTACCCATCAGGCACTGTCCCAGATCCGGATTACGGATCGTGGTTAGGTAACCGAAGTGATCAGAGTGGTATTTCAACAACGACTCCACCTGAACTAGCGTCCAAGCTTCAAAGTCTCCCACCTATCCTACACAAATCACACCGATCACCAATACCAAACTATAGTAAAGGTCACGGGGTCTTTTCGTCCTTCTGCGCGTAACGAGCATCTTTACTCGTAGTGCAATTTCGCCGAGTTCGCGGTTGAGACAGCTGAGAAGTCGTTACGCCATTCGTGCAGGTCGGAACTTACCCGACAAGGAATTTCGCTACCTTAGGATGGTTATAGTTACCACCGCCGTTTACTGGGGCTTAAATTCAGAGCTTTGCATTGCTGCTAACCCTTCCTCTTAACCTTCCAGCACCGGGCAGGCGTCAGTCCGTATACATCGTTTTGCAACTTCGCACGGACCTGTGTTTTTGATAAACAGTCGCTACTCACTGGTCTCTGCGGCCATACAGGGCTTCGGAAGTAAATTCCTACACCCCTCAGGCCCCCCTTCTCCCGAAGTTACGGGGGCATTTTGCCGAGTTCCTTAACCACGATTCTCTCGATATCCTTAGTATTCTCTACCTGACCACCTGAGTCGGTTTGGGGTACGGGCAGCTAGAACCTCACGTCGATGCTTTTCTTGGCAGCATAGGATCGCCCACTTCACCCTTGCGGGCTCATCATCAGATCTCAGGCTTAATGAGTGACGGATTTGCCTATCACTCGCCCTACATCCTTAAACGGGGACAACCATCGCCCCGCGGAGGCTACCTTCCTGCGTCACACCTGTTAATACGTTAACCGCACCAGAATAGGGTCGTGTTCACCACCACAGATCCACCCGAAGGCTTCACTGCAGCTTAGAAAACTTAGCATTACTGGATTAGTTTGGACGGTTCTTCGCCGGTACGGGAATGTCAACCCGTTGTCCATCGACTACGCCTGTCGGCCTCGCCTTAGGTCCCGACTTACCCAGGGCGGATTAACCTGGCCCTGGAACCCTTGGTCTTTCGGACGGGGAGTTTCTCACTCCCCTTTCGCTACTCATGCCTGAATTCTCACTCGTGTGGCATCCACGGCTGGATTACTCCGCCGCTTCGCTCGCCACACGACGCTCTCCTACCCATCTGTACGCCTGGACCACGAAGGCCTGGCAATGGTACAAATGCTACAACTTCGGTGGTGTGCTTGAGCCCCGTTACATTGTCGGCGCGGAATCACTTGACCAGTGAGCTATTACGCACTCTTTCAAGGGTGGCTGCTTCTAAGCCAACCTCCTGGTTGTCTATGCAACTCCACATCCTTTTCCACTTAGCACACGCTTTGGGACCTTAGTTGGTAGTCTGGGTTGTTTCCCTCTCGACTATGAAGCTTATCCCCCACAGTCTCACTGCCTTGTTCTCACTTACTGGCATTCGGAGTTTGGCTGACGTCAGTAACCTTGTAGGGCCCATCGGCCATCCAGTAGCTCTACCTCCAGTAAGAAACACAAGACGCTGCACCTAAATGCATTTCGGAGAGAACCAGCTATCACGAAGTTTGATTGGCCTTTCACCCCTACCCACAGCTCATCCCCCAGATTTTCAACTCTGGTGGGTTCGGTCCTCCACGACGTCTTACCGTCGCTTCAACCTGGCCATGGGTAGATCACTTCGCTTCGGGTCTAGGACATGCGACTGAATCGCCCTATTCAGACTCGCTTTCGCTACGGCTTCCCCACACGGGTTAACCTCGCCACATATCACTAACTCTCAGGCTCATTCTTCAAAAGGCACGCCGTCACCAGAACAAGCTGGCTCCGACGGATTGTAAGCACACGGTTTCAGGTACTATTTCACTCCCCTCCCGGGGTACTTTTCACCTTTCCCTCACGGTACTTGTCCGCTATCGGTCAATAGGTAGTATTTAGGCTTATCAGGTGGTCCTGACAGATTCGCACAGAATTTCACGGGTTCCGTACTACTTGGGATACTTCTTCAACTTCCACAACATTTCGACTACGGGGTTGGCACCCTCTATGACTGGCCTTTCAAGACCATTCGTCTATATTGCTTCTTGCTGTTGCTGGTCGGCAGACCAACGTAGAAGTCCCACAACCCCGATCATGCAACGCCTGCCGGCTATCACACATGATCGGTTTGGCCTATTCCGCGTTCGCTCGCCACTACTAACGGAATCACTTTTGTTTTCTCTTCCTGTGGGTACTGAGATGTTTCACTTCCCCACGTTCCCTCTATCTAGCCTATGTATTCAGCTAGAAGTAACTGGATCTAGTCCAGCTGGGTTTCCCCATTCGGAAATCCTCGGATCAAAGTCTGTTTATCGACTCCCCGAGGCTTATCGCAGATTACTACGTCCTTCTTCGGCTCCTATTGCCAAGGCATCCACCGTGTGCTCTTAAGAACTTGACCACAAAGAGACCCGACAATAAATTGTCGGATCTAAAATAAGATGCTCGCGTCCACTATGTAGTTCTCAAAGTACGGGCGGTAACGAATCAATACTTCCTATTAGGAAGGTCAAGACTCGCTCCAGACCAGAAAATCCCCCGGAGGGGATTATTTGATCCTTGGTTTTCGGTTTCCCGATCCCCAAGGACCCAACAGCGTGCAATAGAAGTTTTAGATAACCTTTTCGTTCCTAAGCTCCGAAGAGCTTGTACTTGAAAAGAAAATTTAGGCTGCTAACAATGCGATGATCCACCCATGAGCAAACCAGCCGAAAAACATTCGTTTTCGATACTGGCTCTTATGAAGAACCGAAGTTCTCCTAGAAGCTCCTTAGAAAGGAGGTGATCCAGCCGCACCTTCCGGTACGGCTACCTTGTTACGACTTAGTCCCAATCACCAATCCCACCTTCGACGGCTCCTTCCTTACGGTTAGGCCACCGGCTTCGGGTGTTACCGACTTTCGTGACTTGACGGGCGGTGTGTACAAGGCCCGGGAACGTATTCACCGCAGCGTTGCTGATCTGCGATTACTAGCGACTCCGACTTCATGAGGTCGAGTTGCAGACCTCAATCCGAACTGAGACCAGCTTTTTGGGATTCGCTCCACCTTACGGTATTGCAGCCCTTTGTACTGGCCATTGTAGCATGCGTGAAGCCCAAGACATAAGGGGCATGATGATTTGACGTCATCCCCACCTTCCTCCGAGTTGACCCCGGCAGTCTCCCATGAGTTCCCACCATTACGTGCTGGCAACATAGGACGAGGGTTGCGCTCGTTGCGGGACTTAACCCAACATCTCACGACACGAGCTGACGACAACCATGCACCACCTGTATAGAGACCTTGCGGGGAGCGTATTTCTACGCTTTTCCTCTATATGTCAAGCCTTGGTAAGGTTCTTCGCGTTGCATCGAATTAATCCGCATGCTCCGCCGCTTGTGCGGGCCCCCGTCAATTCCTTTGAGTTTTAGCCTTGCGGCCGTACTCCCCAGGCGGGGTGCTTAATGTGTTAACTTCGTCACGGACCACGTGGAATGTGGCCCACAGCTAGCACCCACCGTTTACGGCGTGGACTACCAGGGTATCTAATCCTGTTCGCTCCCCACGCTTTCGCTCCTCAGCGTCAGTTACGGCCCAGAGATGTGCCTTCGCCATTGGTGTTCCTCCTGATATCTGCGCATTCCACCGCTACACCAGGAATTCCCATCTCCCCTACCGCACTCTAGTCTGCCCGTACCCACTGCAGGTCCAAGGTTGAGCCTTGGATTTTCACAGCAGACGCGACAAACCGCCTACGAGCTCTTTACGCCCAATAATTCCGGACAACGCTTGCACCCTACGTATTACCGCGGCTGCTGGCACGTAGTTAGCCGGTGCTTTTTCTGCAGGTACCGTCACTTTCGCTTCTTCCCTGCTAAAAGAGGTTTACAACCCGAAGGCCTTCATCCCTCACGCGGCGTTGCTGCATCAGGCTTGCGCCCATTGTGCAATATTCCCCACTGCTGCCTCCCGTAGGAGTCTGGACCGTATCTCAGTTCCAGTGTGGCCGGTCACCCTCTCAGGCCGGCTACCCGTCGTCGCCTTGGTGAGCCATTACCTCACCAACTAGCTGATAGGCCGCGAGCTCATCCTTGACCGAAATTCTTTCCACACCCTGGGATGCCCCAAGGTGTCGTATCCGGTATTAGCTACAGTTTCCCGCAGTTATCCCAGAGTCAAGGGCAGATTGCTCACGTGTTACTCACCCGTTCGCCACTAATCCACTGGAGCAAGCTCCAGCTTCATCGTTCGACTTGCATGTGTTAAGCACGCCGCCAGCGTTCGTCCTGAGCCAGGATCAAACTCTCCGTAAAAGTTAAGTAGCTTTTTGGACCGAAGCCCTCAAGCAAACTAGAACGAATGCCCCGGAAAATGGGGCAATCAATTTGATCTGACTAAATCAGATTGTCTGACAATCTATCTAATCCAATTTGTTCTCTTGACATTATTTGGCAAGCCAAATAAAGCCAAGATGTTATTGGCATCGACATTGTGCACGCTGTTGAGTTCTCAAGGATCGGATGCGTCCGGGAATCGATTTTTTAGGTTCGATCTCCGGAGCTGCTTTTCCAATTTGCCGACTCCAAAACCGGCTAGAAACTTTGATTTCTAGCTACTTTTGGAGGTGGCGTTTTGTGCACTTGAGCCGAAATTCTAGACAGAATTTCAAGCTTTGGACAACTTCACAAGATTACGCTGTTGTGGCCCGCAATGTCAAATCAAATAAGGGTTTTTAGCCCCTTTAAGGCAATTTCTTTTCAGGAAAGATAGATAGCAGCCAGGGTCTTTTTACCCCTCCGAAGCACCGCTACGTTGCCTGGCAAAACCTGCTCAAAAACCGCTGCCTCGTCGACCACTTTCTCGTTGTTGAGGTAGACCCCACCCTCCTTGATAGCCCTGCGACCCGCGGAAACACTGGCTTCTAGGCCAGTATCAACCAAAAGCTGAGCAATTGAAGCCCCCTTGGCTGCCTTAACGTTCGGAAGCTCGGATAGGGCTGAAAGTAGATCTTGCTCGGAAAGGTCGGTCAGTTCAGCCTGGCCGAACAGTGCCTTGGAGGCCTGAATGACCCCGTTAGCTGCCTCCGGTGAGTGAACCAGGCTGGTGACTTCAAGGGCCAGGGCTCGCTGAGCCTCCCTCAGGTGCGGAGCTGATTTGACCTGCTCCGCCAAAGCTTCAATCTCTGCCTTGGATAAAAATGTGAAAACTTTTAGGCGATCTATTACGTCAGCATCTTCTACGTTCAACCAGAACTGATAAAAAGCGTAGGGACTTGTTAGCTCGGCGTCTAACCAAACAGCATTGCCTTCACTTTTTCCAAACTTTTTTCCATCAGAGTTTGTGATCAAAGGTGTTGCCATCAAGTGAACGGACTTGCCTTCAACTTTATGAATCAAATCAGAACCGGAAGTTAGGTTTCCCCACTGATCGGAACCTCCAAGCTGAAGCGTGCAGTTGTGTCGGCGGAACAATTCTAAAAAGTCATAGCCCTGAAGTATCTGGTAGCTGAACTCTGTATAGCTGATGCCGTGCTCAGAATTCAATCTGGCACTAACCGCTTCCTTGGACAGCATCTTGCCCACTCGGAAGTGCTTTCCAATCTCGCGAAGAAAATCAATGGCACTAAGCGGTGCTGTCCAGTCCAGGTTATTAACCAGTGAAGCTTTGTTGCTGCTGGAAAAATCAAGGAACCTGGATGCCTGCTTAGAGAGTTTTTCAACCCACTCAGAAACAGTTTCTTTGTTGTTCAGCACTCGCTCGGCAGTTGGACGTGGGTCGCCAACCAAACCTGTTGAGCCACCGATCAAAACAATCGGGTTGTGACCTGCAAGCTGCAATCTTCTCATGACAAGAAGCTGCACTAAGTTTCCGAGGTGCAGCGATGGCGCCGTTGGGTCAAAGCCGATGTAGTAAGTGAGCTTTCCAGAATTCAGCTGCTTGGATAATTCAGCCTCGTCGGTGGAAATTGCAACGAGCCCACGCCACTGCAGCTCTTCCCACAAACCCTTGAAGGATTTGTCGTTGGACTGATTTGAAATGACCATTACTTGGTGATCCAGTTCTTTCGAAGTTCGCTAATTTGGTCAAGTACTCGTGGAAGAGCTGTTCCCCCGGCACCAGATCGAGACTTGATTGAACCGGAAACTGAAAGAACATCTCTGACCTCAGGAGTTAGTGACTTAGAAATCTTTGCCATCTCGCTGTCTGGAACTTCGTGAAGGCCGAGTGAATTCTTCTCGCAGTATGCAACTAACCAGCCGGTAATTTCATGCGCTTCGCGGAATGGAACCTGCTGCTTCACTAGCCACTCTGCAACATCGGTTGCAAGCGAGAATCCTGCCGGTGCAAGACGCTCTAAGCGGTCCAAGTCAAATTTCATTGTTGCTACCATTCCAGAAAATGCTGGAAGCAAAAGCTTGAGTGTGTCGATCGAATCAAATACCGGTTCTTTGTCTTCTTGAAGATCGCGGTTGTAGGCCAGAGGAAGTCCCTTTAGTGTTGCGAGTAGGCCGGTGAGGTTGCCAATCAAACGTCCAGATTTTCCTCGAGCAAGTTCAGCAACGTCCGGGTTTTTCTTCTGAGGCATGATCGAGGATCCGGTGGAGTAAGCATCGTCGAGTTTGATATATCCAAATTCAGCAGTTGCCCAAATGATGATTTCTTCAGCAAATCTCGACAGGTTGATACCTATCAGGCTCATGACAAAAGTGAATTCTGAAACAACATCTCTGGCGGAAGTTCCGTCAATTGAGTTTTGTGTTGTTGCTGCAAAGCCCAATTCGTTAGCGACTAAATTTGGGTCAAGTCCCAAGCTCGAACCAGCTAGCGCGCCAGCCCCGTAAGGCGACACATTGGCTCTAACTCGCCAGTCGCGCAGTCTTTCTATATCGCGAACCAGTGGCCAGGTGTGCGCTAGAAGATGATGTGAAAGTAGCACCGGCTGAGCGTGCTGCATGTGGGTTCTTCCAGGAATTGCAGATCCCAAGTGCTCTTGAGCGCGATCAGTTATGACTTCAATGAGTTCCCGAACTAAGTTCTCTATAACTACTGCTTCGTCCATTAGGTACGAGCGAATCAGGGTTGCTATTTGATCGTTTCTGGATCTTCCGGCACGCAGCTTTCCACCTAGGTCAGAGCCTGCTATTTCAATGACCCCCCGCTCAAGGCTCGAGTGAACATCCTCATCTTGGTCTTTAGGAACAAAGCTTCCAGCCTGGACTCTCTCCAGTAGCTGAGCCAAAACCTTCGTTAGTCTTTCTGCCTCGTCGCTGCTCAAGTATCCAGCGGTGAACAAGGCTTTGACGTGCGCCTTGGAACCAGCGATGTCGTACTGCGCCAAGCGCCAGTCAAAATGTGTTGACTTGCTTAGAGCTGCAACAGAGTCAGCCGCAGAAGAGGCGAACCGACTGCCCCAAAGCGCTCCAGGCTTGGCCTCACTTGCCATGTGAGCGTCTCGCCGAAATCTTGCTTGGAAGAGCCCAAAGCTCGATAAAGCCCTTAGCTAGCGATGAATCGAAACTATCCCCGGTGTCGTAGGTGGCCAAGTTGAAGTCGTACAAGCTCTTCTCGGACCTTCGGCCAGTCACAACAGCCCTACCGCCGCGAAGCTTTAGGCGAATTTCACCCGAGACATACTTTTGGGTGTGGTCGATGAAAACATCTAGCGAGCGCTTCAAATCAGAGAACCAAAGGCCTTCGTAGACCATGGTTGCCCACTTGTCCTCAATACCCTTCTTGAACCTGTTCACATCACGCTCAAGGGTTAGGTTCTCGAGCTCTTCGTGAGCCTGAATCAAAGCAATTCCAGCTGGAGCTTCGTAGATCTCACGGGATTTGATTCCAACAAGGCGATCTTCGACGATGTCGATGCGTCCGACTCCGTGGGCACCTGCCAATTCGTTCATCTTCTTGACCATTTCGATGGCGCTGTAAGAAACTCCATCAATTGCAACCGGAATTCCCTGGTCGAACTTGATGATGACTTCGGTTGGCTCCCTCAAAACATCTGGGTCCTGGGTGTAGGTATAAAGGTCTTCAATTGGGGCGTTCCACGGGTCTTCTAAGAATCCGGTCTCGACCGCTCTTCCCCAAACGTTCTGATCCACTGAGTATGGGCTCTTTTTCGACTGAGCAATCGGCAGATTATGCTCGGCAGCGTATTCCAAAGCCTTGTCACGAGTTAGCGCAAGATCACGAATAGGCGCAATAGAAGTAAGGTCCGGGGAGATCGCGGCCACTGATGCCTCGAAACGAACTTGGTCATTTCCCTTGCCTGTGCAGCCGTGGGCAACTGTGTCTGCGCCTAGTTCCTTAGCGGTCTTTGCCAGGTACTTTGCAATAAGTGGACGAGACAGAGCCGAAACCAATGGGTAGCGCTTTTGGTAAAGTGCATTGGCCTTTAGGGCAGGCATGATGTAGTCATCGGCAAACTCTGACTGGGCGTCAATCACCACTGACTCGACAGCTCCGCAATCGAGAGCGCGCTGTCTGATTACCTCCATGTCTTCGCCACCTTGGCCAACGTCGATGGCCATGGCAACTACCTCTTTACCGGTGGCGTCTTTCAGCCAGCCGATACCAACAGAGGTGTCAAGACCACCGGAATATGCCAAAACAACGCGCTGGGCCATTTGTCTCCTACTACTTCAAAAATCAGACCCGAAAAGGCTCGAGATTAGTTCAATCTTAGGCTTTTGAGCGTGCGGCCAGCCAAACCATAAGGGCTTTTTGGGCATGCAGGCGGTTTTCAGCCTGATTCCAAACAACCGACTGCGGCCCGTCCAGAACATCCGCTGCGATTTCAAAGCCCCGGTAGGCAGGAAGGCAGTGCAAAACGATGGCCTCAGGCTTTGCGATGCTCATCAGTTCACTATCTAGAGTGAACCCGGCAAAGTCCTTTAGCTTTTGCTCTTTCTCAGCTTCTTGACCCATCGATACCCAGGTATCGGTGGCAACCACGTCGCTATCGATAAGTGCGTGCTTTGGGTCGGTATAAACATCGATTGAGCCGCCAGTTTGAAGAGCGATCTCTTCAGCTCTCCGGTAGATCTTCGGATTCGGCTGATAACCAGCTGGCCCAGCTATCCGGATCTTCATGCCAGCGGTCACTCCAGCCAGCATGTACGAGTGACACATATTGTTTGAGGCATCACCGATGTAGGAAAGTACTTTGCCCTTGAGCGAACCAAGCTGCTCTCGAATAGTCATCAAATCCGCCAGTAATTGGCAGGGGTGAAAATCATCACTCAAGCTGTTTATAACCGGCACCTTGGAATTAGCTGCCATCTGTTCAAGACCGCTTTGGGCAAAAGTTCGCCAAACAATCATGGCAACTTGTCGCTCTAGAACCTTTGCAGTATCGGCTACTGACTCCTTAACTCCGAGCTGACTTGACCCAGAATCCATAATCAGAGGTGCCCCTCCGAGATCAGAAACTCCAACTGCAAAAGAGACTCTTGTTCGAGTTGAGGTCTTATCGAAAATTAGAGCAACTGTTTGTGGTCCTGCGAAAGTTTTCTCGGAGTATGGACTGGCCTTGAGTTTTAGAGCAAGATCCAGGATTTCAGACAGCTCTTCGGGAGAAATGTCATCATCACGCAAAAAATGACGGGTCATAGCAAATCTCCTCTCGAAGTTTCTAAGGTAGCACCAAGGTGCCAACACCGCTGGAGGTGAAGATCTCAAGCAAGATGCTGTGAGGCGCACGCCCGTCAATAACGTGAGCCCTGGGCACTCCCCCATCAAGCGCATTCAGGCAAGCCTGCATCTTCGGGATCATTCCCGATTCAAGTTGTGGAAGCAGTTCAGTCAGCTCAGCAACACGAATTTCGGAAATCAAAGAGTCTTTGTTAGGCCAATTGCTATAAAGGCCCGCAACATCGGTAAGTAAAAGAAGTTTTTCCGCTCCCAACGCAACTGCCAGCGAAGCTGCTGCCAAATCTGCATTGACGTTCAGAAGCGACCCATCAGAACCGGGCGCGACTGTTGACACAATTGGCACCACCCCGGCAGCCAGAGCTTCCAAAACAATGCGTGGATTTACTTGGGTAACTTCTCCCACTAAACCAACATCAAGTGGGTTCCCTGCTTGATCTGTTGTGGTTTGCTCCGCCCTAAACAAGTTGGAGTCCTCTCCGGACAAAACTAAAGTTTTTGCACCCGCATTTTCAACTAGCTTGGCCAACTGCGCTGAAATCTGATTTCTCAAGACATCCTTGACAACATTCATAACCTCAGGGGAAGTGACCCTTAGGCCTGATCGAAACTCAGTTTCGATTCCAAGCTCTGCGAGCCTTGCGGTTATCTGCGGTCCACCACCGTGCACAACCACTGGTTTGATACCAACAAATCTGAGGTACGCCATGTCTTCGGCAAATGCCTTGGTTAGTTGCTCGTCCACCATCGCATTGCCACCGAATTTGATGACGACAACTTTTCCATGAAAATCCTGGAGCCAAGGCAAAGACTCGATGAGTGTTTCAGCTTTGATGCGTGCCAGAGCTGCATCCTGAATCTGGTTTTGGCCCATTAGCTGGAATACTCGCTGTTCTCGATTACGTACTCTTTGGTCAAATCGTTCGTCAAAATTGTCGCCCTTTGATCCCCCGCGTTCAAGCCGATCCGAATGAAGACTTCGCGAGCAGCCAAATTGACCAATGAGCGGTCCTGGTCAGGGCCACCCTTAGTTGAAACCCGAACGCCGTTTATCTCAACATCAATATCGTATGGGTCATACTCTGCCGCTGTTGTTCCGATTGCGGCGAGGATTCTTCCCCAATTGGGATCATTGCCATAGATGGCTGTCTTGAACAAATTGTTTCTTGCGATTGCTCTTCCGACCTCGAGAGCGTCGGCTTCCGATGCGGCACCGTGAACCTCAATAGCGATTTCGTGGGCTGCGCCTTCGGCGTCCTTCATTAACGCTCTGGCCAAATCCATACAGACATCGACCAGTAAACTTTGGAATTCTTCAGCCTCAACCTTGATGCCACTTGCCCCAGAAGACAACAGAATCACTGTGTCATTGGTTGAGGTGCAGCCATCTGAATCGAGTCGGTCAAAGGAGACGGCAGTTGCAGCCCGAAGATGATCGTCGATGTTTGAGACCTCGGCATCGGTAGTGATAACTACCAGCATGGTTGCAAGTGCTGGAGCTAGCATTCCAGCTCCTTTTGCCATTCCACCAATTTTCCATCCGGCAGCAGAGGTTGCGGT
>Ga0208788_1000033_pt1 | contig 101013 bp, 91 predicted proteins | sample Wag4_2014_7_11_3_FD_187363 | JGI IMG/M metagenome (GOLD analysis project Ga0208788, IMG submission 187363) | Fresh water mixed with fracking chemicals microbial communities from Ohio, USA - Utica-2 Time Series FC 2014_7_11 (SPAdes) (version 2) ... | reverse complement strand
ATATCTGCAACCAGATCCCAGGCTGCGTCGGGGAGTTCATACCGCTTTGCCATCTTGGCCTCCTGGCTTTAATGGCGGTGTATTTTACAGAAAATCGTATTTCTTGGGTTTACGTACAGAGCCTAGGTCTGGCAGACCACCACTAATCGAGTCTGACACAGATTTCATTTTGGCCCAGCCTCCTTTGACCCCAAATGCCGCCAGGATGTCAGTTACATCTTGGGCTGTGACATTCGAGTTCGATGACGCAAATGAAAGAGGGGAAATTGAAAATGTTGGATTTTTCGTGGAGTAAATCTTGCTTGCTTCATCTTGTATCAGTGTGCGCCAATCTCCGCCATCCTTCTTTTCTATTCTTGCTCGAAATGTCAAAGCGCTTAGTGCATCCAGTATTGCTGCCTCTTGCATGGCAGGCATCAGCATCGCAAAAGATATGCCAGACGATGATATAGTTGCTAATGCTTCAGCAGTTCTTTTTTTTATGAAATCCTCAAGTATGTTGAACGCAACTATCCCCAATCCTTTTCTAAGCAAATTGGCCACACCATTGTGATTACTTGCAACTATGCCGTTATCTATAAGAACTGAAAGGTCTTTAGCTGAACTCAAGTATTCCAATCGATTCAACAGTTCATCCTTGGCTGTCATTCATATAGCTCGCAGAATATTGGTGAATGTTCTGATGCGATAATCTACACTTTTAGTGTTTGATGTAAACTGTGATAGCGATTCTGCGAACGCAGAATCAGTAGCGATGGCATTCGTTAATGCTTTTACAACATCTTGTTTTTTTCGAAGAGCCTTCTTTCGTTCTGCATCGGTCAAAAGGCTCGAGCATACCATTTGGATATCATAAAACCCTTGAAGGGCACGAGTATTCCCCCCAGGCTTTTTGAACCCGTCCCCCCCCCAAATTTCCTTACAAAATTCTATACTTTTTTCGTACATGCTACGAAATTCTTCTATCCGCTTTCCATTTGCCCGATGATGTTTTTGCATGTACGTATCCATGGCAACATCCATATTCCCCGGAAAAGTCTCCCAGTACTCTCGCACCGTAAAAAATCTAAGTACGTATTGCACATCAATCATTTCACGAAATACTTTTGATTGCGGATCTGCCTTTAACTGCTCACTCAGATATTGATTTGCGGAAAGATCAAACAAAAGATCATTGAATGCTCCCCGGAATGCAACGTTTCGTATTTCTTGAGAATTTAAAACCACCCCTGCTTTGTTTAGTCGCAGAAAGACCTCATGTTTTAGGTCAGGATCGGATTGACGTAAAAGTGTTACAACGCGAATGTATGGTCTTATTTTTAGAGCATTCGCGAGCTGCAAAGGCAGGTCATCGAATTTATAACCAACAAGCTCGGTAAATTTTTCAAGCTTCACAAGCTCAAATTTATTCTTCAAGAACTTGTTGATAGCCGTGACACGTTGTTTTCCGTCAATCACGGAGTAAACTCCGTATTCGTCTTCGGCAAGGTATATAGGCGGAACCGGGATATTCAACAAAAAAGACTCGATTAGCTCCGACTCTTTTTCAACTCCCCAACGGTCTCGACGTTGATACTTGGGACTGACGTCGATGGCACCATCGTCTACCATGTCAGATATCGATTGGAGTGACAGGTCTGATTGTTGGAGTACTAAAGCGCTTTGGGAGTCAGAAAAACGTGACAGGATTTTTTTATCATTCGGAATCATCGACGTACACCAGTCCTTTTAGTAGCACAATGCTAGCTTATTTGTCGCGGGTTGAAAACAAACGTTTACGCTGTGATCCATTTGATCATAGCAAGTATTCAATCCAGGAATCAGCGTTACACCAAGTCAAATTCACCGACTCTGCTCTACCAAGGATAGGCATCTACTATCGGTCTAAGCCCCAGCTTCAGTAAAAAAAACAGCTCATAACATACGCCCAGGTAGACTGAGTGATAACTGCATATTGACGCTGTGAAAAAATTTGAAGGACCACATCATTAAGCACCCATTCATCGCTGAGCACTCTGAGTAATGACATTGAAGCAGCTCAAAGACAACCGCAGCCGCTCCTTCAAGGGGACACTACGAGTTTCTGTAGGGGCTAAGGGGCTTACGGATCCCCATCATGGACATATCTGATTTGAAATCAGCCTGGGAAAGCCACGTAGATTAGGGTCTGCGTGGCTTTTTTACATTTTTACATAACGGTAAACCCCGTCATACCAGCGTCGGGATACCACTATGGAATCTGAATTCACTATCCGGGCTGTCAATCAATCCAGCCTCAAGCACCCTAACCTTTTCGATTACACGATCCACGTCGGCTGCATCGCCATACTGATATGCCAACTTAAGATAGCCTTGGAAATGCCGTGCTTCGCTTTTCAGTAACCCGTAATAGAACTGCCCCAACTCCTCATCCAAATGAGGTACAAGGGCTTCGAAGCGTTCACAGCTACGAGCCTCAATGATCGCCCCCACCACCAACGTATCAACGAGCTTCACTGGCTCGTGACTTCGTACAGCCGCTCGTAGTCCAGATGCATACCGACTTGCCGACAGCGGGCGCCATTCCACCTGACGCTTTTTCATCAGCCGCAAAACCTGCTCGTGATGCACAAGCTCTTCACGGGCCAGCCGCGACATCATGATCACAAGATCAGAATACGCACCGTACTTGGCAATCATGCTCAGAGCAGTGCTAGCAGCCTTGAATTCGCAATTCTTGTGATCAATCAACATCACGTCTTGCTGGCTCAGAGCCGCTTCCACCCAAGCATCGGGGGTCCGGCATCCTAAAAACTCATGGACTTCAGGCAGCATGTGCTTTTCTCAAAATTCGTAGTTGCATTGCCGATTTCTTCTCGCAGTTCTTGTGGTCGATCAGCAGGGTTTCCTGATCGGCCAGCGCGGCCTGGACCCAGCCGTCGGGGGTTCGACAGCCAAGGAATTCGTGAATTTCGGGAAGGATCATGGGGCCCACGGAATAAAAGGTTCAAAACGAAGGGCGCCGATTATACCGGCCTGCCGACAGACCACCAGTCGCCGTGCATTGATATGCATCAACGCCCCTGCCGGCGGGCAGCAACTATAGTTGTGCAACGCCATGCTTTTTTCATTTCAGGAGATCCCGATCATGCAAGCCATTCGCAGCATTCTGGTGGTCATCGAGCCCGAACACTCGGAAAGCCTGGCGCTGAAACGGGCCAAGGTGATTGCACGGGTGACCCAGGCGCATCTGCACCTGCTGGTGTGCGACCCCAAGCATGATCACAGCGCCATGCTGGGCGTGCTCAAGGCCGCCTTGCTGGAGGACGGTTACAGCGTCACCACCGAACAGGCGTGGAATCAGAGCCTGCACGAAACCATCGTCGATGTGCAGCAGGCCGAAGGCTGTGGCCTGGTGGTCAAGCAGCACTTTCCCGACAGCGCGTTGAAGAAGGCCTTGCTGACCCCGGCGGACTGGAAGCTGCTGCGCCACTGCCCTACTCCGGTCCTGCTGGTGAAAACCGCCGGCTCCTGGAAGGACAAAGTCATTCTGGCGGCCGTCGATGTCGGCAATACCGACCCTGAACACCGCCACCTGCATAACACCATCATCGATCACGGCTATGACATCGCCAGCCTGGCCAAAGGACATTTGCATGTGATCAGCGCCCACCCTTCGCCGATGCTGTCCTCGGCGGACCCGACCTTCCAGCTCAAGGAAACCATCGAGGCGCGCTATCGCGAGCAATGCAGGGCGTTCCAGGCGGAGTTCGACATCGACGACGCGCACCTGCACATCGAAGAAGGCCCGGCGGATGTGTTGATCCCGTTCATGGTGCACAAGCTGCAAGCGGCCGTGACGGTGATCGGCACCGTGGCGCGCAGCGGGTTTTCAGGGACGTTGATCGGCAATACGGCGGAGGTGGTGCTCGATGCGGTAGAGAGCGATGTGCTGGTGCTCAAGCCGCAGGAGATCGAGGATCACCTGGAGGAGATTGCCGGCAAGCATTGAACCGGCCTGCTCTTTGTGGCGAGGGAGCTTGCTGTGACAAGGGAGCTTGCTGTGGCAAGGCAGCTTGCTGTGGCAAGGCAGCTTGTTGTGGCAAGGCAGCTTGCTGTGACAAGGCAGCTTGCTGTGACAAGGCAGCTTGCTGTGACAAGGCAGCTTGCTGTGACAAGGCAGCTTGCTGTGACAAGTCAGCTTGCTGTGACAAGTCAGCTTGCTGTGGCAAGGCAGCTTGCTGTGGCGAGGGAGCTTGCTGTGGCGAGGGAGCTTGCTCCCGTCCGTCTGCGAAGCAGACGTCGTTCAGGCGATGAATGTTTAACGAGCCTTCGCAGAGGGTCGCTTCGCAACCCGACGGGAGCAAGCTCCCTCGCCACATTGCAAAGTCATCAGCCGCCGAAAGCATCCTTGAGGAACCCCGGCGCGATATAGCGCTGGTAATGCGCCTCGGACAACAGGAAAAACTCGCGATCAATGGCGTCGCGCAGTTCCGGCAGGTTCCAGTCGCGGAACTCCGGCAGCAGCACCATCCCGTAGGCTTCCAGATTGTTGATCACTCGCGCACCCCGGGCGATCAACTGGTAGGCCCAGCAATAGGCCGATTGATGGGGCACGAAGCGAATCTTGCGCTGCTCCAGTTGAGTCCTGAGCAGCGCCGCATCGAAAATCTCCACCTTGGCCGCCATCACCTGGGACAGCAATTGCTCCAGGCGCATCCACACGGCGCGTTTGGCCGCTTCGTCGTAACCGTTCCAGTGAATCACTTCATGGTGGAAACGCTTGCAGCCACGGCACACCAGGTCACCGTAAACGGTGGAGCAAAGGCCGACGCAGGGGGTTTTGATGGTCTGATTGGGCATAGGTAGGCAGAACGCGAAAAAGCAGAACAGGCCGGCATGTTAGCCCTTTGTCCGATATTCATCACCCCTCAAAGTCAAGGGGTTAAGGTCGAGGTGCCGGGTTGGCCGCCACCACCAAAGTCCAATAAACCCTGACTTACCTTTAATTTTTTTTTGCCGTAGAATCAGCCAGCCTTTTTAGGCGCCAATGTCCGTTAGAAGCTGTTTTCAAAGCGTCACGAGCACAGTCGTTCCTTCAGAGCGGTGTTGGCGAAGGTTTTTTCCAGCGGGGAAAAGTCCGGCGCCAACCCTCATCAGCTCCCGTTCTGCAGGCGTAAAACTTTGAAAGCAGCTTCTGTAAGGAATTGCCGGTAATTCTGGCCAAGTGGCTCACAACGCCATGCGGCGCATGAGTACGGCAATTTCGGGATGAGCGTCCCGGACACCCATTTGGGACCACTGATGAGGGTAATAACTGTGCTTGAAGCCTACCGCAAACATATCGAAGAGCGTGCAGCACTGGGTATCGTTCCCCAGCCGCTTAACGCCGAACAAACTGCAGGCCTGGTCGAGCTGCTGAAAAATCCCCCGGCTGGCGAAGAAGCTTTCCTCGTTGACCTGATCACCAATCGCGTTCCGCCAGGCGTGGACGAAGCAGCCTATGTAAAGGCCGGCTTCCTCTCCGCCCTCGCCAAAGGCGAAGCCCAATCCCCTCTGATCGACAAGAAACGCGCTGTTGAACTGCTCGGCACCATGCAGGGCGGCTATAACATCGTGACCCTGGTGAACCTGCTGGACGACGCCGAACTGGCGCCAGTGGCCGCCGAAGAACTCAAGCACACCCTGCTGATGTTCGATGCCTTCCACGACGTGGCTGAAAAAGCCAAGAACGGCAACGTTCACGCCAAAGGCGTACTGCAGTCCTGGGCTGACGGCGAGTGGTTCGTCAAGCGCCCGGTCCTGGCCGACAAGATCAGCCTGCGTGTGTTCAAGGTGACTGGCGAGACCAACACCGACGACCTGTCCCCTGCCCCGGATGCCTGGTCCCGCCCGGACATCCCGCTGCACGCCCTGGCCATGCTGAAAATGGCCCGCGACGGCATCGTGCCTGACGCACAAGGCGTCACCGGTCCGATGAAGCAGATCGAAGAAATGCGCAACGCCGGTTTCCCTATCGCCTACGTCGGTGACGTGGTCGGTACCGGTTCTTCGCGTAAATCGGCGACCAACTCGGTACTGTGGTTCTTCGGCGACGACGTGCCTTACGTGCCGAACAAGCGTGCCGGCGGTTTCTGCTTCGGCAGCAAGATCGCTCCGATCTTCTACAACACCATGGAAGACGCCGGCGCACTGCCAATCGAATTCGATGTGTCCAACATGCACATGGGCGATGTGATCGACCTGTACCCGCATGCTGGCAAAGTCTGCAAGCACGGCACCGACGAAGTCCTGACCACCTTCGAAATGAAGACTCCGGTCCTGTTGGACGAAGTCCGCGCCGGCGGCCGTATCCCGCTGATCATCGGCCGTGGCCTGACCGAGAAGGCTCGCGCTGAACTGGGTCTGCCACCTTCGGAACTGTTCAAGAAGCCTGAAGCACCGGCTGAAAGCACCAAGGGCTACACCCTGGCGCAGAAAATGGTCGGCAAGGCCTGCGGCGTGACCGGCATTCGTCCGGGCACCTACTGCGAACCGAAGATGACCACCGTGGGTTCCCAGGACACCACCGGTCCGATGACCCGTGACGAACTCAAAGACCTGGCGTGCCTGGGCTTCTCGACCGACCTGGTGATGCAGTCCTTCTGCCACACCGCGGCCTATCCGAAGCCGATCGACGTGACCACCCACCACACCCTGCCTGACTTCATCATGACCCGTGGCGGCGTTTCCCTGCGTCCGGGCGACGGCATCATCCACTCGTGGCTGAACCGCATGCTGCTGCCAGACACCGTCGGCACCGGTGGTGACTCCCACACCCGTTTCCCGATCGGCATCTCGTTCCCGGCCGGTTCCGGTCTGGTTGCGTTCGCCGCTGCCACCGGCGTCATGCCGCTGGACATGCCGGAGTCGATCCTGGTGCGCTTCAAGGGCAAACTGCAACCGGGCGTCACCCTGCGCGACCTGGTTCATGCCATCCCTTACTACGCGATCCAGAAAGGCCTGCTGACCGTCGAGAAGAAAGGCAAGAAGAACGCCTTCTCCGGCCGCATCCTGGAAATCGAAGGTCTGGAAACCCTGACCGTCGAGCAAGCCTTCGAACTGTCCGACGCCTCGGCAGAACGTTCGGCGGCCGGTTGCACCATCAAGCTGTCCAAAGAGTCGATCGCCGAATACCTGCAGTCGAACATCACCCTGCTGCGCTGGATGATCGGCGAAGGCTACGGCGATGCACGCACCCTGGAACGCCGCGCTCAAGCAATGGAAGCCTGGCTGGCCAACCCTGAGCTGCTGGAAGCGGACAAAGACGCCGAATACGCCGAAATCATCGAGATCGACCTGGCCGACGTCAAAGAGCCTGTGCTCTGCGCGCCGAACGACCCGGACGACGCTCGCCTGCTCTCCAGCGTTGCTGGCGAGAAGATCGACGAAGTGTTCATCGGTTCGTGCATGACCAACATCGGCCACTTCCGCGCCGCCGGCAAGTTGCTGGATCAGGTCAAGGGTCAGCTGCCGACCCGTCTGTGGCTGTCGCCGCCGACCAAGATGGACGCTCACCAACTGACCGAAGAAGGCTACTACGGCATCTACGGCAAGGCTGGCGCCCGCATGGAAATGCCAGGCTGCTCGCTGTGCATGGGCAACCAGGCACGTGTAGAGCCGAACTCGACCGTGGTGTCGACGTCGACCCGTAACTTCCCGAACCGTCTGGGTGACGGCGCGAACGTCTACCTGGCTTCGGCCGAACTGGCGTCAGTAGCCTCCATCCTGGGTCGCCTGCCGACCGTCGAGGAGTACATGGAATACGCTGGCAAGATCGACAGCATGGCGGCCGATGTGTACCGCTACCTGTCCTTCGACCAGATCGCCGAGTTCCGTGAAGCTGCAGCGAACGCCAAGATCCCGGTCGTTCAAGCCTAACGCTACCCAGCAATGAAAAAACGCCGCCCATCGTGAGATGAGCGGCGTTTTTTTATGGGGGCCATCAAACTGCTGCGATTACCCCCTGCTCCCATTCCCCTGTAGGAGCGCAGCTTGCTCGCGATGGTCGTCAACGATGACGCGGGCTGTCTACAAACCCGCGTTGTCTGGTCCTCCATCGCGAGCAAGCTCGCTCCTACAAAGGAATGCGTCAGGCGCTCAGCGAATAAATCAACGCCGAAATCGCCACCAATCCCACCGCTACCACAAACACATTTGAAGCCTGCCCACGATAACGTGCCATGGCCGGCACCTTGCGGATGGCATACATCGGCATCAGGAACAGAATCGCCGCAATCACCGGCCCGCCCAGGGTTTCGATCATGCCGAGGATGCTCGGGTTGAGCGTGGCAACGATCCAGCACACCACCAGCATGAACGCCGCCACGATACGGTCCAGGGTCTTGGCCGCCGGGCGCTTGCCGGTCTTGACGATCAACCCCTTGAGACCTTCGCTGGCACCGATGTAATGCCCCAGGAACGACTTGGAAATGGCCACGAACGCAATCAACGGCGCCGCGAAGGCGATGGTCGGGTTGCTGAAGTGGTTGGCCAGGTACGACAGGATCGACAGGTTCTGCGCCTTCGCTTCAGCCAGTTGCGCCGGCGACAGCGTCAGCACGCAACTGAAGACGAAGAACAACACCATGACCACCATCAACGCGTGGGCACGGGACAGGATCTGCGAGCTGCGCTGTTCGGCGTGCTCACCGTAACGACGCTTCTGGTCCACGGCGAACGCTGAGATGATCGGCGAATGGTTGAACGAGAACACCATCACCGGAATCGCCAGCCACAGGGTATGTAGCAATGCCGATGGCTCAGGCAGCGTGCTGGCGGTGGTGAGGATGCCGCCGTTCCAGTGCGGAATCAGGAACACCGCCAAGAACAGCAGCGCGACAATGAATGGGTAGACCATCAGGCTCATGGCCTTGACGATCATCTGCTCGCCGCAACGCACCACGGCCAGCAGACCGAGGATCAGCACCAGCGACAGCACCGCACGGGGCGGCGGCGCGATGTGCAGTTGATGCTCGAGGAAACTGCCCACGGTGTTGGTCAGGGCCACGCTGTAGATCAGCAGGATCGGGAAGATCGCGAAGAAGTACAGCAAGGTGATCAACGCGCCGGCCTTGATGCCGAAATGCTCTTCCACCACTTCGGTGATGTCGGCGCCTTCACGGCCCGACAGCACGAAACGGGTCAGGCCACGGTGGGCGTAGAAGGTCATCGGGAACGCCAGCAGCGCCAGGATCAGCAGCGGCCAGAAACCGCCCAGGCCTGCGTTGATCGGCAGAAACAGGGTACCGGCACCAATCGCCGTGCCGAACAGGCCCAGCATCCAGGTGGTGTCCTGGCGATTCCAGCTCGTGAGCGTTGCGGGTGTCGCTGCGACAAAGCGTTCGTTAACGCTATTGGCCTGATCATTCATCCGGTGGGATCTCCACATTCCGGTCATTTGCCACCCGGCCCGGACGCGTCGGAGTACCCGACAGGCAGCGCCCTGGCCGAAACAGGGGCGCGATTGTCCGGGATTAGTGAACAGAAGCAAAGACTTAGGTGAGGGACGGTGGTACCAGGTTGAGTGTCAGACCACCACAACCCCTTGTGGGAGCGGGCTTGCTCGCGAAAGCGGTGTGTCAGTCAATGCCTGTGTCGACTGACACAGCGCTTTCGCGAGCAAGCCCGCTCCCACAGGAACCTGATTGATTTCGAGATCTGCTGTTCATCGCAAAACGGCGATCCGCACTTGATAAAGGTTATGCGTCATGTATTTTAACTGGACCTGCCTGTCACCTGGAGTCATCCCATGCCACTGGTACGCGTCGAAATCAAAAAACGTCAGGACCCCACCTTCGCCAAGCGTGTCGGCGAGCTGATCTACGCCGCGATGCACAGCACCATCGGCGTGCCCAAGGACGACAACTTCCAGATCCTCGCCGAACACGACGAGCATCACTTCATCTTCGACCCGCAATACCTGGGCATCCAGCGCACCGACAACCTGGTGATCATCCAGATCACCCTCAGCGAAGGCCGCACCGTCGAGCAGAAAAAACTGCTCTACAAGACCATCGCCGAAAGCCTGAACAGCGAACTGGCCGTGCGCCTTGAAGATGTTTTCATTAATCTGGTGGAAGTGAAGAAAGAAAACTGGTCGTTCGGCAATGGCATTGCCCAATACGCCCTCTGATTCTCAATTTTTGATACCTGTGAGCCGCCAATGCCTCGAGTTTCCCGCAAGCAAGCCGACCTGAACCGCGAAATCATCGTCGACGCCGCCACCCGCCTGTTCCGCGAACGCGGCCTGCATGGCATCAGCGTCGTCGATGTGATGGCGGCGGCCGGCCTGACCCATGGCGGCTTCTATGGTCATTTCGAATCCAAAGAGGCCCTGGCCAAAGAGGCCAGCGAACGGGCGTTCAAACAGGTGGGTGAGCGTTGGAAGCAACGGGCCGGCACTGACGAGGACAAAGCTGCAGCGCGCCGGGCCTTGATCGAACCGTACCTATCGACGCAAAGCCGCGACAATCCCGGTGAGAGCTGCCCGGTGGTGGCCTTCGCCGGTGACATGTGCCATGAGAGCGCCGATAGCGCGCTGCGTGAGCCGTACATGGCAGGGCTGAACCGATTGCTCGATTCATTCGTCACGTTGATGGACGCCGATGATCCCACCGCAAGCCGCCAACAGGCGCTGGTGCAGTACTCGTTGATGGTCGGTGCGCTGACGCTGGCCCGCGCCACTCGCGGTGAGGCGCTGTCGGATGAAGTGCTTGAAGCGGCGAAGGACTTTCTGATCCCCCGGGAGCCTGAGGGCCAGTCCGCCAACTGATCGCCTGCCGTCGTCGGAAAACATCCCAGGCGCCGCCAACTCCTACAATGGACGTGGTTCGAACGCGATGATTGCCAAAACGGCTCGCAGCCAGCAATCTCACGCAACGTTCGAGCCTCAAACCCATGCCCAAAGGAGCCAAGCATGCCCGCAACCGTACTGGTACTGGTTGAAACCATCAATGACTACCTGCCGATCCTCGAACACCAGGGCTTCCACCTGATTCTGGCCCCGACTCCCGCCGAGCGCAGCGAAGCCATCAACCGCCACGGCGCCCAGATCGATGCAGTCCTGACCCGTGGCCCGCTGGGCCTGCATGGCAACGAAATCGCCGCCCTGCCCAACCTGAAAATCATCTGCGTGATCGGCGCCGGCTATGAAATGGTCGACCTGCAAGCGGCCGCCGACCGGGGCATCACCGTTACCAATGGCGCCGGGGTCAACGCCTCCTCCGTGGCCGACCATGCGATGGCCCTGCTTCTTGCACTGGTGCGCGATGTACCGCGCTGCGACGCCGCCGTGCGCCGGGGCGAGTGGCCGAAAATCATGCGCCCTTCCCTGGCCGGCAAGCGCCTGGGCATTCTCGGCCTTGGTGCCGTCGGCATGGCCATTGCCAAACGCGCCGCGAATGGCTTTGACATGAGCGTGTGCTACCACAACCGCCAGCATCGCAGCGATGTGCCCTACGATTTCTGCTCCACACCCACTGAACTGGCCCGCGCCTCGGATTTCCTGATCGTCGCCACCCCCGGCGGCCTCGGCACTCAGCACCTGATCAACAGCCAGGTGCTCGACGCGCTGGGTCCAAAGGGCTTCCTGGTCAATATCGCCCGGGCCAGCGTGGTGGTCACCGCTGACCTGATCACCGCCCTGGAACAGCGACGCATCGCCGGCGCCGCCCTGGATGTGTTCGATGCAGAGCCCCAGGTGCCGGATGCATTCAAGACCCTGACCAACGTCATCCTCACCCCCCATGTCGCCGGGCTGTCGCCGGAAGCCACCCAGGGCACCGTGGAACTGGTGGGCCGCAACCTGGTGGCGTTCTTTTCCGGCCGACCGGTGCTGACCCCTGTCGAACTGCCGCGCGGCCTGAAGAATGCCGTTCTGTAGGACAATTCAAACAGGTGTATCAAAAACAATGATTGCCCGGCAACACGCTCACCTATAAGGGCCGTTCGTGGTTGTGGGTGCCGGGAGCGCGCATTAGATTAGCCAATAGTTTCAGGCCTCCAGAATAAGCAGAAGGGATAAGCATGGCGCTTACTGACCAGTCCACCCGTATCCGCTCCGGCGAAGAACTCGATGCCGGCCTGATCGATCCATACCTCAAGGCGCACATTCCCGGCCTCAGCGGCCTGCCACGGATCAGCCAGTTTCCAGGCGGCGCGTCGAACCTCACCTACTTGCTCGAATACCCGGAACAGGAGTTCGTCCTGCGCCGTCCGCCGTTCGGCCACAAGGCCAAATCCGCCCACGACATGGGGCGCGAATTTCGCATCCTCAATCAATTGCGCGACGGCTTTCCGTATTGCCCCAAAGCCTATGTGCACTGCACCGATGAATCGGTGATCGGCGCCGAGTTCTACGTGATGGAACGCGTCAACGGCATCATCCTGCGCTCGGAGCTGCCGGCGGAACTGGGTCTGGATTCAGCGAAAACCGAAGCCTTGTGCAAAAGCTTCATCGACAAGTTCGTCGAACTGCATCAGGTCGACTACAACGCCTACGGCCTGGGCGACCTCGGTAAACCGGAGGGTTACGTGGCGCGGCAGATCAAAGGCTGGAGCGATCGCTACGAGAAGGCCCTGACGCCGGACGCGCCACACTGGGAAGCGGTAAAAGCCTGGCTCAACGAAAAAATGCCGGCCGATCACCCGACCTCCAGCATCGTCCACAACGACTACCGCTTCGACAACGTGATCCTGGACCCGAACAACCCGATGCAGATCATCGGCGTGCTCGACTGGGAACTCACCACCCTGGGCGACCCGCTGATGGACCTGGGCAACACCCTCGCCTACTGGATCGAAGCCGGTGACCCGGCACCGGTGCAACTGATGCGCCGCCAGCCGAGCCACGCGCCGGGCATGCTCACCCGCCGTGAATTCGTCGATTATTACGCCCAACGCTCGGGCATCGAGATCGACAATTTCGATTTCTACTACACCTACGGCCTGTTCCGCCTGGCCGGCATCGTGCAGCAGATCTACTACCGCTTCTACCATGGCCAAACCCAGGACAAACGCTTCGCGCAGTTCATTCACATGAACAAACTGCTGGAGCAGATGAGCCTTCAGGTCATCCAGACATCCAGCCTCTGACACGCCTTTGGCCCTATAACAACTTCATAGCAAGGGAATTCCATGTCCAAGACCCAGTTGTTCGATCTCGACGGCAAGATTGCTTTCGTTTCCGGTGCCAGCCGTGGCATCGGTGAAGCCATCGCCAAGTTGCTGGCCCAGCAAGGCGCCCATGTGATCGTCTCGAGCCGCAAGCTCGACGGCTGCCAACACGTGGCGGACGCGATCATCGCTGCCGGCGGCAAAGCCACCGCCGTGGCTTGCCACATCGGTGAAATGGAACAGATCAGCCAGGTCTTCGCCGGGATCAAGGAACAGTTCGGGCGCCTGGACATCCTGGTCAACAACGCAGCGACCAACCCGCAGTTCTGCAATGTGCTGGACACCGACCTCGGGGCGTTCCAGAAGACTGTCGACGTCAACATTCGCGGTTATTTCTTCATGTCGGTGGAAGCCGGCAAGCTGATGCGCGAGAACGGTGGCGGCAGCATCATCAACGTGGCGTCGATCAATGGCGTGTCGCCGGGGATCTTCCAGGGCATCTACTCGGTGACCAAGGCGGCGGTCATCAACATGACCAAAGTGTTCGCCAAGGAATGCGCGCAGTTCGGCATCCGCTGCAACGCCCTGCTGCCGGGCCTGACCGACACCAAGTTCGCCTCGGCGCTGGTGAAGAACGAAGCGATCCTCAACACCGCGCTGCAGCAAATCCCTCTCAAGCGCGTAGCGGACCCGAGCGAAATGGCCGGCGCCGTGCTGTACCTGGCCAGCGATGCCTCCAGCTACACCACAGGTGTTGCCCTGAACGTGGACGGCGGCTTCCTGTCCTGATTGCTTTTTGTAGGAGCGAGCTCGCTCGCGATGGTGGTCAACGATAACGCGTGTTCTTCTGGAAAAACGCGGTGTTCACGAATCCATCGCGAGCGAGCTCGCTCCTACAAAGAGCCGAGTTACTGCGTGATGCAGCGGGTGGTGGTGGTGACCCGGGTTACTTCGCCGTTTTCGCCGCGCACATCACCCATCACATCGGTTTTATCCACGGGCGCGCCGCAGGTGCGCACCGGCACCGGTGGCGGCGCGGCGGGAGGTGGTGGGGGCGGACTGGAACAAGCGGCGAGAATCGCCGTGCAGAGCGCCAGCGACAGAGGTGTACAAACGCGTTTCCCAAGAGTTTTCATAGGTTGACCCGCGATAAGTGGAGGACACTCTTTTTGTGACCACAGAACCGGCGGGTAAAATCCGCAGACCTGTCACAAAAAAAATACTAGCCCTGCACTTATAGCCCAATCATTGAGCAACGCCCTGAAAACCTGACAGTTCTTACATCACCGGATCAGGGCGATGCAGGCTGTTGCTCTCCAGCTCGTAGCGCAACTCCTCAATCAGCGCATTCACGGCGTCCTCTGACTGCAAAGTGGTCATGTTCAAGCCGCTGACCACCAGATCCACCTGCCCCGAGACCGGGTGATAGAGCTTCACGGTCAGCGAATGCTCACCGGAGACGGTGCACTCACAGGCACGCGGGGAAAAACTGCGTTCGATCAGCATGCGCAGCTGCGCCTGCGTCATCATTGGGTCAAAACCGGGTGATATGAATCATCGTGTTGCATCTGGCTGCTCCTTGAGCGGTTCTGCGAAGCACAGACAGGCCCTCAAAAAGGACCTGCCGTACCGTTGCAGCCTAAAAGTCGCCACACCCGCTCAACACATGAATTTGCACCCCATCGACTAGTGCAATTGCACCTTACCCTGAATGTTTGCCCTTCCCTTGGCTGGCAAACAAACCCCGTTCCCGCGCCCAGACAATCGCCTCACTGCGGCTGTGTACATCGAGCTTGGAATACACCGTCGCCACATGGTTGCGCACCGTGTTCGGGGCCAGTTTCAGGCGCGCGGCGATTTCCTTGTCCGCCAGCCCTTCGCAGATAAGGCCCAGCACATCGCGCTCGCGCGCCGTCAGTTCGGTAAACGACACACTCGGCAGCTGCGGCGAATTGACGTTTTTCACGTTGGCCAGTTTTTCGATCAGGGTGCGGCTGAACCAAGAGGCATCTTTCATCACTTCCTCAATGGCCGCCACCAGTTCCAGTTCAGTGCGTTTGCGCTCGGTAATGTCCATCAACACCATCAGGTAGCAGGGGTTGTCCTGAATGTTCACGGTGTCCGCCGACACCGCGCAATCGATCAATCCGGCGTCTTTCCTGCGTATGCGCACGTCGATGCGATCCAGGCGCCCGGTTTTTTCCAACGCTGCGAACAGCCGGACCCTGGCGCCCTTGTCGTCTATGAAATCAACCTTCGTGATGCTCTCACCGAGGATCTCTTCGCTGGGATAACCGAGGGTATCGAGGAAGGCTTCATTGACGTCCAGCACCAGTTGATCGCCCGCGCTACACAGCAGAATCGGCACCGGCGACAGGCGAAACGCCTTGGCAAAACGTTCCTCGCTTTGGCGCAACGCGACTTCGGCCTTGTGCCGGGGCTCCATGTCGACGAAGGAGAACAGCATGCAGGGTTCGTCGTTGAGCTCCAGGGGCTGGCCGGCGACGATCACCTGTTTGTTGCCGCCATCCGCCAGGCGCAGTTCGGCCTGCATTTGCGGGATGGTGCTGCCTTCGCACAACCGCTGCTTGGCCAGGTCCTTGTTTTCGGCCTGCTCCAGCACGTCCAGTTCATAGGTGGACCTGCCGATCACCTGATCCCGGGCGTACCCGGTCATCTCCAGAAAACCCGGATTGACCTTGATGTAACGCAAGTCGCTGAGGCGGCAGATCACGGCGGGCGCAGGGTTGGCGGCGAAGGTTTTCTCGAAGCGCTGCTCGGCACTGGCCCACTCGGTGACATCGTCCATGATCAGCACCAGTGATTCCGGTTCGTCATGGTTGTCGGCCAACACCAGGCTGCGCACGCGATGCACCCAGCAGCGCTGCTCCTGATCGGCAATGGCGGTGACTTCCACCAGCACATCACTGAAGCTTTCACCCCCGGCGACACGGTTGATCGGGTAGCTGTCGACCGGCACCACATGGTGGTTGCGATAACGCAGGGCGAAGCGCTTGGCATAGGCCCGGGCATCGGCGCCCAGGTCGCTGACCTGCGCGACGCCGTGCATGGCCAGTGCCGCGTCGTTGGCCCAGAGGATGCTCTGGTCGGGATCGAGCACAATCACCCCGTCGGACAGCCCGGCGATGATCTGTTGCAACTGGCGGCGATTGGTTTCGGTGGTCAGGACGTCCTGGCTCATTGGATCTCCACGGGGCGACAGTCTGTGAAAATGTCGACCGCGCGGGTCAGCGATAGTGCAAAGGTTGTGAACACAACCTCTGTGGCGAGGGAGCATGCTCGCGTCGGGGGGCGAAGCCGCCCCGGATGGTTTTCGGCCTGCTGCGCAGGCTAACGGGAGCAAGCTCCCTCGCCACGGTTATCGGTGTTTTTGATAGTCAGGCGGCCAACTCGCGGTTTGCGACAGCCGCCGACGCCGCCAGCATTGCCCGCAACAATACCGCGCAGCCGGCCGCCAGGTCATCCGGCGCGGCGTTTTCGATTTCGTTGTGGCTGATGCCGCCTTCGCACGGCACGAAAATCATCCCGGCGGGGCCCAGTTCGGCGAGGAAGATCGCGTCGTGGCCGGCGCCGCTGACGATGTCCATGTGCGACAAACCCAAACCTTGGGCAGCACCGCGCACGGCCTCGACACAGCCCTTGTCGAAGTACAGCGGCGGGAAGTCGGCGGTGGGCGTCAGCTCGTAGGTCAGGCCGTGCTCTTCGCAGGTGCTGGCGATGACTTCACGTACTTCGGCGATCATCGAATCCAGGCGGGCCGGCTCCAGGTGACGGAAGTCGAGGGTCATGCGTACCTCGCCGGGAATGACGTTGCGCGAGCCGGGATAGGCTTGCAGGCAACCAACGGTGCCACAGGCATGGGGTTGATGGCCCAGTGCCGCGCGATTGACCGCGCCGACGATCACTGAGGCGCCCACCAGGGCATCCTTGCGCAGATGCATCGGCGTCGGCCCGGCATGGGCTTCGACACCCCGCAGTTTCAGGTCGAACCACTTCTGCCCCAGGGCGCCCATCACCACACCAATGGTCTTGTGTTCATCCTCCAGAATCGGCCCCTGCTCGATGTGGGCTTCAAAGTAAGCGCCCACCGCATGGCCGCTGACCGCCCGTGGTCCGGCATAGCCGATGGCGTTGAGCGCCTCGCCCACGGTAATGCCCTCGGCATCGACCTTGGCCAGGGTTTCCTCAAGGGTGAATTTTTCCGCGAACACGCCCGAACCCATCATGCACGGAGCGAAGCGCGAGCCCTCTTCGTTGGTCCACACCACCACTTCCAGCGGCGCTTCGGTTTCCACGCCCAGGTCATTGAGGGTGCGCAGCACCTCGACGCCCGCCAGCACGCCGAAGCAGCCATCGAACTTGCCGCCGGTGGGTTGGGTGTCGATGTGGCTGCCGGTCATCACCGGCGGCAAGTTCGGATTGCGCCCCGGGCGACGGGCGAAGATATTGCCCACCGCGTCGATGCTGACGGTGCAACCCGCCTCCTCGCACCATTTCACAAAGATGTCCCGGGCCTGGCGATCGAGGTCTGTCAGGGCCAGGCGACACACCCCGCCCTTGGCCGTGGCACCAAGCCTGGCCAGCTCCATGAGCGATTGCCACAGGCGATCGCGGTTGATGTGCTGATGGGTGGATTGCAGAACGTCTACGGCTGCGTTCATGGGGATCTCCTCAGGCTGTTCTTGTGTGTTTATTCCGGCGTTGTGTCGGTCAATCCAATGCCGTCTTCGCGAGCAAGCCCGCTCCCACAGGGGCAATGCATTCCAAATGTGGGAGCGGGCTTGCTCGCGAAGAGGCCAGTGCTCACACCGCCGATTTCACGGCAGAAGGCTGCGCCCGCATCGCACACAACCCGTAATAAATCACCCCGCCCAGCGCCGAGCCGGTAAACCAGCCATAGCTGTAGAACCAGCTGAACGCATCGCTGCCCAGCGACAGCAGCGTCAGCACCACCGGCACGCCAAAGGCGAGAAAACCGTTCCAGTTCCACGCCGGGTACACGTCATCGCGATAGAGCCCGGCCAGGTCCAGTTGCTGTTTCTTGATCAGGAAATAGTCCACCACCATGATCCCGGCGATCGGCCCCAGCAGGCTGGAATAGCCCAGCAACCAGTTGGAATATACGGTCTCCAGGCTGATGTCCGAGACGATCAGGCCCAGTTTCTTCAGCAGCTCATGGGCCATCAGCGCCAGGCCGACAAGCCCTGTGAGCATCACCGCCTTGGTGCGGTTGATGGCCTTGGGCGCGATGTTCTGGAAATCGTTGGTGGGCGACACGATGTTGGCCGCGGTGTTGGTCGAGAGCGTGGCGATGATGATCAGCGCCATGGCCACCGCGACCCACACCGGGCTCTGGATATGGCCGATCAGCGTCACCGGATCGGAGACGGTCACGCCCACCAGTTTCACCGAGGCGGCAGTCATTACCACACCCAGCGCAGCGAACAGGAACATGGTCAGCGGCAGGCCGATGATCTGCCCGACGATCTGATCCTTCTGACTTTTGGCGTAGCGGCTGAAGTCCGGGATGTTCAGCGACAGCGTGGCCCAGAAGCCGACCATCGCCGTCAGCCCGGCGGCAAAGTAACTGACCACACTGGCGCCTTCGGGGCGCTTGGCCGGAATCGCCAGCAGCTCGGTCATCGACACATTGGGCATGGCCCACACCAGCAGCCCGACCCCGACCGCCACCAGCAACGGCGCGGACAGGGTCTCCAGCCATTTGATCGACTCGGCGCCGCGGATCACCACCCACAGGTTGAGCGCCCAGAACATCATGAAACCGATGACTTCACCGGTGCCGCCCAGGGATTTCCAGCCCTCGAACACCGACCCCAGAAACAGGTGAATCGCCAGCCCGCCGAACATCGTCTGGATGCCGAACCAGCCGCAGGCCACCAGGGCGCGGATCAGGCATGGAATGTTCGAGCCGAGGATGCCGAACGACGAGCGCAGCAATACCGGGAACGGAATACCGTACTTGGTGCCGGGAAAGGCGTTCAGGGTCAGGGGAATCAGCACGATGATGTTGGCGAACAGGATCGCCAGCAACGCCTCGCCGACGCTCAGACCGAAATACGCGGTCAGCACGCCGCCCAAGGTGTAGGTCGGCACGCAGATCGACATACCGACCCACAGCGCCGTGATGTGCCATTTGTTCCAGGTTCGTTCACGCACCTTGGTCGGCGCCATGTCATGGTTGTAACGGGGACTGTCGAGGACATCGCTGCCGGCTTCGAGCTCGAACAAGCCGTCGCGCTCGGTCACTTGCGATCTGATCTGTTGCATGGCCGCTCCACTGTTCTTTGAATTATTTTTTGCTCATCGAGGGCTGGCGACATCAATAAACGTGCCGTTTGCCCCGTCTGTGCATCGGGCAGTTCCATAAACACTGTGCAACTAACTGATGTTTATCAGTTTTGTGTATTGATCTGCGGAAAGTTGCCCATCACTCAGGCCGAATGCCAGGCAAGTTATCCGAACAGTCAGGATTCAATCTGGTGCGTCGATATTTTTTTCAGAATTGCGCATCAATCATAGACCCGTTTCAAACAGCTGATTTCACATAGGAAATCTTGACCATATTTCGATCCTGTCAAGTGCGTCAAATTGGTGAGGGGCCTCACCATTTTGGTGATTTCCATATTTATTTCTTTATTATCAATAAGTTAAAACAGTAATAAGCTTATAAAAAATATTCTTGCTGATTTCCATAACTGCAGCTAGCGTTTATTCCTGACAGCGTTGACAGGAATACCGGTCGACGATGGCTTTCTATAAAACACTTAGAACCGACATCAGTCGGTCATGCCTGTGAGGAACTCGGAATGTCTCTGTTGATCCGTGGCGCTACCGTTATTACCCATGATGAAAGTTATCGCGCCGATGTGTATTGCGCAGACGGCGTGATCAAGGCCATCGGCGACAACCTCGACGTTCCCGCAGGTGCCGAGATCCTCGACGGCAGCGGCCAATACCTGATGCCCGGCGGCATCGACCCGCACACCCACATGCAACTGCCCTTCATGGGCACCGTGGCCAGCGAAGACTTCTACAGCGGCACGGCGGCGGGCCTCGCCGGCGGTACCACGTCGATCATCGACTTCGTGATTCCCAATCCGCAGCAATCCTTGATGGAAGCCTTCCATCAATGGCGCGGCTGGGCCGAGAAATCCGCCTCCGATTACGGTTTCCATGTCGCGATCACGTGGTGGAGTGAACAGGTCCGCGAAGAAATGGCCGAGCTGGTCAGCCATCACGGGGTCAACAGTTTCAAGCATTTCATGGCCTACAAGAACGCGATCATGGCCGCCGACGACACCCTGGTGGCGAGTTTCGAGCGTTGCCTGGAACTGGGCGCGGTGCCCACGGTGCACGCGGAAAACGGCGAGTTGGTTTTTCACCTGCAACGCAAGCTGATGGCCCAGGGCATGACCGGGCCGGAGGCGCATCCGCTGTCGCGTCCGTCCCAGGTGGAGGGCGAAGCCGCGAGCCGGGCGATCCGCATCGCCGAAACTCTTGGCACACCGCTGTACCTGGTGCACGTTTCGACCAAGGAGGCCCTGGACGAAATCACCTACGCCCGGGCCAAGGGCCAACCGGTATACGGCGAAGTGCTGGCCGGGCATCTGTTGCTGGATGACAGCGTCTATCGACACCCGGACTGGCAGACCGCCGCCGGCTACGTGATGAGCCCGCCGTTCCGCCCGCGCGGTCATCAAGAGGCGCTCTGGCATGGCCTGCAGGCGGGCAACCTGCACACCACCGCCACCGATCACTGCTGTTTCTGCGCCGAGCAGAAAGCCGCCGGCAAGGACGATTTCAGCAAGATCCCCAACGGCACCGCCGGCATCGAAGACCGCATGGCGGTGCTGTGGGATGAAGGGGTCAATACCGGGCGTTTTTCGATGCAGCAATTCGTGGCGCTGACCTCCACCAACACCGCGAAGATCTTCAACATCTACCCACGCAAAGGCGCGATTCGCGTCGGTGCCGATGCGGACCTGGTGCTGTGGGATCCCCAGGGCACGCGGACGATTTCGGCCAAGACCCATCATCAGCAGGTCGACTTCAACATCTTCGAAGGCAAGACCGTGCGCGGCGTGCCCAGCCACACCATCAGCCAGGGCCGGGTGGTCTGGGCCGACGGCGATTTGCGCGCCGAGCGCGGTGCCGGGCGGTATATCGAACGGCCGGCGTATCCGGCGGTGTTCGATTTGCTGAGCAAGCGGGCTGAGTTGAAGCAGCCGACGCCCGTGAAACGCTGACCAACATTGTGGCGAGGGAGCTTGCTCCCGCCGGGTGGCGCAGCCGCCCCCAATCCCTGCCGGCCCGGTACGCCTGACACGCCGGTGCAGACTGGTTTTGGGTCTGCTGTGCAGACCAGCGGGAGCAAGCTCCCTCGCCACAGGATTGCCATTGCCCACCTAGAGGCAGCACCTCCATCACCGTGAGGCTAAAAACCGTGATCAAGTCCCTGACCCATCTTCCGCACCCGCACGAGAACGCGACCGCCCTCGCCGACCATTTCACCGACCTGGCGCCACCGCTCAATGACCGCCAGGCGCACCTCGAAGCCTCGCGCTGCCTGTATTGCTACGACGCGCCCTGCGTGAATGCGTGCCCCAGCGAGATCGATATCCCGTCGTTCATCCGCAACATCCACCAGGACAACGTGCAAGGCGCGGCGCAGAAAATTCTCTCGGCCAATATTCTGGGCGGCAGTTGCGCCCGGGTCTGCCCGACGGAAATCCTCTGCCAGCAAGCCTGCGTGCGCAACAACGCCCACGAATGCGCGCCGGTGCTGATCGGCCTGTTGCAGCGCTATGCCGTGGACAACGCGCATTTCAGCCAGCACCCGTTCTCCCGTGCTGCCGCCACCGGCAAACGCATCGCCGTGGTCGGTGCCGGCCCCGCCGGTTTGTCCTGCGCCCATCGCAGTGCCATGCACGGTCATGACGTGGTGATTTTCGAGGCGCGGGAAAAGGCTGGCGGCCTCAACGAATACGGGATCGCCAAATACAAACTGGTGGACGATTACGCGCAGAAGGAACTGGATTTCCTGCTGCAGATTGGCGGGATCGAAATCCGCCACGGACAGAAGCTCGGCGAAAACCTGAGCCTCAGCGAACTGCATCAACAATTCGATGCGGTCTTCCTCGGCCTTGGCCTCAACGCCAGCAAACAGCTGGGTCTGGCCAACGAAGAAGCCCCCGGCCTGCTCGCCGCCACCGACTACATCCGCGAATTGCGCCAGGCCGACGACCTGACGCAACTGCCGCTGGCCGATCGCTGCATCGTCCTTGGCGCTGGCAACACCGCGATCGACATGGCGGTGCAGATGGCTCGCCTCGGCGCCCACGACGTCAACCTGGTGTACCGCCGTGGCCTGGAGGACATGGGCGCGACCCATCACGAACAGGACATCGCCAAGGCCAATCAGGTGCGGCTGTTGACCTGGGCGCAACCGGATCAAGTATTGCTCGACGCACAGGGTCAGGTTCGCGGCATGCGTTTCGCCCGTACCCATCTGGTGGAAGGTCGCCTGCAAACCACCGGCGAAACCTTCGAACTGGCCGCCGATGCGATCTTCAAGGCCATCGGCCAGGCGTTCGATGACAGCGCCCTGGTCGACCCGCTGGCCCGGGAGCTCAAGCGCCAGGGCGATCGCATTCTGGTGGATGAGCAACTGCGCACCAGCCTCCCCGGTGTGTATGCCGGCGGCGACTGCACCAGCCTCGATCAGGACCTCACCGTACAAGCCGTACAGCACGGCAAGCGTGCCGCCGAGGCCATTCATGCTCAACTGATGCTTAACGTGGAGGCTGCATAAATGGCCGATCTGTCGATTGTCTTCGCTGGCATCAAAAGCCCCAACCCGTTCTGGCTGGCCTCCGCGCCGCCGACCGACAAAGCCTACAACGTGGTCCGCGCCTTCGAGGCCGGCTGGGGCGGCGTGGTCTGGAAAACCCTGGGTGAGGACCCGGCGGCGGTCAACGTCTCGTCACGCTACTCGGCGCACTACGGGGCCAACCGGGAAGTGCTGGGCTTTAACAACATCGAACTGATCACCGACCGCTCGCTGGAGATCAATCTGCGAGAAATCACCCAGGTGAAGAAGGACTGGCCGGATCGCGCCTTGATCGTGTCGCTGATGGTGCCCTGCGTCGAAGAATCCTGGAAACACATCCTTCCGCTGGTGCAAGCCACCGGCGCCGACGGCATCGAACTGAACTTCGGCTGCCCCCACGGCATGCCCGAACGCGGCATGGGCGCGGCGGTCGGCCAGGTGCCGGAGTACGTCGAACAGGTCACACGCTGGTGCAAGACCTATTGCTCGCTGCCGGTGATCGTCAAGCTCACGCCGAACATCACCGACATCCGCGTCGCGGCCCGCGCCGCACATCGCGGCGGCGCCGATGCGGTGTCGCTGATCAACACCATCAACTCGATCACCAGCGTCAACCTGGAACGCATGGTGGCCAACCCGATGGTCGGCAGCCAGAGCACCCATGGCGGCTATTGTGGCTCGGCGGTCAAGCCGATCGCGTTGAACATGGTCGCCGAAATCGCCCGCGACCCGCAGACGGCCGGGCTGCCCATCAGTGGCATCGGGGGCATCGGCAACTGGCGCGACGCGGCGGAGTTCATTGCCCTGGGCAGCGGTTCGGTGCAGGTGTGCACGGCCGCCATGTTGCATGGCTTTCGCATCGTCGAAGAGATGAAGGATGGCCTGTCGCGCTGGATGGACAGTCAGGGCTACGCCAGCATCGACGAGTTTTCCGGGCGGGCCGTGGGCAACACCACGGACTGGAAGTACCTGGACATCAACTACCAGGTCATTGCGAAGATCGATCAGGACGCCTGCATCGGCTGCGGCCGCTGCCACATTGCCTGCGAAGACACGTCACACCAGGCGGTGGCCAGCCTGAAAAAGGCCGACGGCACCCATGCCTATGAGGTGATCGATGAGGAATGCGTGGGCTGCAACCTGTGCCAGATCACCTGCCCGGTCGAGGGCTGCATCGAGATGGTCGCGGTGGACACCGGCAAGCCGTTTCTGGACTGGAACCATGATCCGAGAAACCCCTACCATGTGGCCGTTTGAGTCCGGCGGCGCCTGAAAAGGCGCCTTCGCGAGCAAGCCCGCTCCCACAATGGAATGCATTCCAAGGTGGGAGCGGGCTTGCTCGCGAAAGGGCCCGCCAGAACCCTGAAAACTCCCACCTATCACTTCTGCTAGTAGACGCCACTCGCAATTTCTTCGAAGCTGACTCGAAGTCACTCTGACAGTGTGGATCCCGTCATGTCGGCCCCCTCATTGAAAATCCTGTGTCGCTATGAATACGACCCGCTGGACCGGCTCACGGGCGCGGGGCTCGTGCCAAACAATCCCTCGCGGCGTTTTTATCAAGGGGACCATTTGGTCAACGAACTTGAGCAACAGGATCGGCGAACGATCCTGCGCCATCAAGCGAAGCCATTGGCGCAGCAGCACAGTGAATCGGGTGTTATGGAAACCGAACTGCTGGTTACCGACCAAGCCCATTCGCTGCTGCAAACAGTTTCAAGCAAAAACCTGCAGAAATTTTCGTATAGCGCCTTTGGCTATCATCCGACAGAAAGTGGTTCAAGTCGTCTGCACGGTTTCAACGGCGAATACCCAGACAATGTCACGGGCCACTATCCACTCGGGCAGGGTAGACGATTTTATAATCCTCTTTCAATGCGCTTTAACAGCCCGGATGAACTAAGTCCTTTTGATAAAGGAGGGATTAATGCCTACGCCTATTGCAGCAATGACCCGATCAACTTTTTCGACCCGACTGGAACTTCCCTGCTTGCTCTATTTAAACCATGGAATTTTTCCGGATTAGCACCCGGAATCGACTTAACCACCATAAAACACACTGCCGCCACGATTACACGAAACAGATTGGCAAAAAAATATCCGATTCTGACGGCTTTATTGGACGAACCCATTATGGGCAGGTCAGTACGGGTACCCAGGGTGCAAGCGCAAGCTTCCGAACTTGTAAGCCTGCCAGAACATTTGCCGTCTGATATGGCACGCGTCATCCCCGAAAGCGACCTGTCACGCAAGACAGTGGAGTTAAGAAATTTTGAAGCTTCGTATGACTTCAACAAATCAAATAACCAATTCAAAACGGTTGCCACAAGAAAACAGATAACAAAACTCAGCAACATGCGAGATGAGTTACGTGGAGCCGAAAGTGGTGACGCCAAACAACGCTATGGCCTTAAGATCATAAAACAACAACTGAAAATCAAAAAAACCAGCGTAGAAAAATACTATGCACAGAGCGCCCTGGGCTACAGAGGTAACTAAGCACTGAAGGACTGTCTATTGTATTGTTCGGCCTGCGGTGTCTGAAAAGGCGCCTTCGCGAGCAAGCCCGCCCCCACCTTGGAATGCATTGCATTGTGGGAGCGGGCTTGCTCGCGAAAGGGCCCGCCAGAACACTGAAACCTCAAGGCTCCAACCCGATCCCCCGCAATATCACCTGCGTCACCGTCTGCACCGCCCGCTCGAACTGCATGTCCGACAGCGGCTGATGATCATTGAGGATGTTCACCTGATGATCGAAGTCGGCATAGTGCTGGGTCGAGGCCCAGATCATGTACAGCAGGCTCGAGGGTTCCACCGGCAGGATGCGTTTGTCTTCCACCCATTGGCGGATCTTCGCTTCTTTCATCTTGGCCCAGTCGTACAGGCTGGCGTCCAGCGCTTCGCCCAGGGTGGGGGCGCCGTGGATGATTTCGTTGGCCCAGACTTTCGAGCCGTAGGGCCGGCTGCGCGAGTGGTTCATCTTGGCGCGGATGTAGCTGCTGAGCACCACCCGCGGGTCGTCGAACATCTCGAAGCACAGCGCGTCCTGCTTCCACACTTCCAGCAGGTCGAACAGCACGGCGCTGTACAGCTCGGTCTTGGTGCTGAAGTAGTAATGCAGGTTGGAACGCGGCAACTGCACCTCGGCGGCGATGTCGGCCATGGCGGTGCTGCCGAAGCCTTTTTCGGCGAAGACCTTTTCGGCCGCGAGCAGAATTTTCTCGACGTTACTGCGACGAATCTCGATCTTGTGATTGCCCATGAGGGCTCCCTGACAACAGCGTTAAACAAGACTAGCATCCGCTCTACCTCGCGGCGACAGGCCGGGCGCAAACTTCGTGCAACCGGCCCGCCGCGACTAGACTTGCGTTCACATCGAACCTGCCGCCGAGGTATTGAACATGCGCTTGAAGAACATCCTGCCCCTCGTCGCCCTGCTCGGCTCCCTGCTGACCGCATCCTCGGTGTGGGCCCACGCCCACTTGCAAAGCCAGACGCCTGCGGCCGACAGCACCGTCAGTGCGCCCGCGGAACTGAGCCTGGTGTTTTCCGAAGGCGTCGAAGCCGACTTCTGCAAAGTAACGATCACCAGGGACGGCGAGGATGTGCTGGTCAAAAGCCTGGCCACTCAGGGTGGCAACAAGAAAACCCTGATCATTACCCCGGCGGTGCCGTTGACTGCGGGCGACTACAAGGTCGAGTGGCATGTGGTGTCGGTCGACACCCACAAAAGCGAAGGCGCGTTCGCGTTCACGGTTGGCCAGTAATTGATGAGCAGCGCGATGGTGCTCTGCCGTTTCCTGCATTTCACCGTGGTGCTGATGCTGTTTGGGGCCTGGGTCTTCAAGCCGTTGCTGCTTGAGCGTGATACGACGCTGGATCAACCACTGGCCCGCCTCAGCCGCTGGCTGGTGGCCGTGGCGCTGGCCAGTGGTGTCGGCTGGCTGTTGCTGGTCACCGTCAGCATGGCCGGTACCGGCGCTGCGGCCTTCGATCCTGCGACGTTGCACCGGGTGCTGGGCCGGACCTTCTTTGGCCAGGTCTGGCGTTGGCATTTGTTGATCAACGGGTTGCTGCTGGTGGTGTTGCTCACGTCGCTACGCGCCAGCCGCCCCCTGCAACTCCTGCTCGCCGGCCTGCTGCTGGCGACCCTCGCCCCGGTCGGTCACGGCGCCATGTTCGAGGGTGTCCAAGGCCAACTGCTGATCCTCAATCAACTGCTGCACCTGACCTGCGTCAGCGCCTGGCTGGGCGGCTTGCTGCTGCTGGTGATGATCCTGCGTCGCCCCCACGGACATCGCCTCAATGCAATGTTGCGGCGCTTCAGCGGTGTCGGCTATGGCCTGGTGGCCGGCTTGCTGATCACCGGCCTGATCAATGTTCGCGCCCTGACCGGCGCACTCTGGCCGACCCCCTTGTTGTCCGGGTTTGCCTTGATCCTGTTGATCAAGGTCGCGCTGGTGGGCGCGATGCTGGGGCTGGCGTTGTTCAACCGGCTGCGGATCGATCACTGCGACCAGCGATTGGCGACGTTGCGCCTGAGCGTGACCCTGGAATGGTTGCTGGGCATGGGCGCGGTGGCAGCGGTTTCACTGCTGGGCACATTGCCGCCGATGATTGCTGGCTGACGTTCACGCCCTCCCCCGCAAGTCATCGTATAACTTTCGGTTGACAACCCGCACAAACCCCGCAAATATCCGCCCCAATGTTGTACGACAACGTATAACAAACAATAAAAACAAGAAAGAAGGGAGCGTCACAGTGAGCAAACTCGCCCGCAATTCGTCCGTTCGCAACAAACGTATCAAACTCGCCCGCCGTCATACCCTGAGCCTTATCGGATGCACCAGCCTGGCCCTCGCTCTGCCTGTCACCAGCCAGGCCGCCGGTTTCACCGATGACGCCAAAGCCACGCTCAACCTGCGCAACGCCTACTTCAATCGTAATTTCACCAACCCCGCCTACCCCCAGGGCAAGGCTGAAGAGTGGACGCAGAACTTCATTCTCGACGCCAAATCCGGCTTCACCCAGGGCCCGGTCGGTTTTGGTGTGGATGTGCTGGGGTTGTACTCGCAAAAACTCGACGGCGGCAAAGGCACTGGCGGTACGCAGCTGCTGCCGATCCACAGCGACGGCCGCCCGGCCGACAACTTCGGTCGCCTGGGCGTGGCGCTCAAGGGCAAAGTGTCCAAGACCGAACTGAAAGTCGGCGAGTGGATGCCGGTATTGCCGATCCTGCGCTCCGACGATGGCCGTTCGTTGCCGCAAACCTTCGAGGGTGCCCAGCTGACGTCCACCGAGATCAGTGGCCTGACGCTCTACGGCGGGCAGTTCCGCAAGAACAGCCCGCGTAACGATGCGAGCATGGAAGACATGTTCATGAACGGCAAAACAGCGTTCAAGTCCGACCGCTTCAATTTCGGTGGCGGCGAATATGCCTTCAACGACAAGCGCACCCAGGTCGGCCTGTGGTACGCCGAGCTCAGCGACATCTACCAGCAGCAGTACTTCAACCTCAGCCACAGCCAGCCGATCGGCGACTGGACCCTGGGCGCCAACCTCGGTTATTTCATCGGCAAGGAAGACGGCAGTGCCCTGGCCGGCGACCTGGATAACAAAACCGCGTTTGCCCTGCTCTCGGCCAAGTACGGCGGCCATACGTTCTACGTAGGCCTGCAGAAACTCAGCGGCGACGATGTCTGGATGCGCGTCAACGGCACCAGTGGCGGCACCCTGGCCAACGACAGCTACAACTCCAGCTACGACAACGCCCGGGAGAAATCCTGGCAGTTGCGCCACGACTACAACTTCGTCGCCCTGGGCATTCCCGGCCTGACCCTGATGAACCGCTACATCAGCGGCGACAACGTGCACACCGGCACCATCACCGATGGCAAGGAATGGGGTCGCGAATCGGAACTGACCTACACCGTGCAGAGCGGCCCGCTGAAAAACCTCAACGTCAAATGGCGCAACGCGAGCATCCGCAAGGACTTCAGCACCAACGAATTCGACGAAAACCGGATCTTCGTCAGCTATCCGATTTCGTTGTTGTAACCCGCCCCCCTGCGCAGCGAGCACACTCGCGATCAACCCCGGAACAACGCGGGGGTGTCAGGCTCCCCCGCGTTATCGTTGACGCCTGACCCTCCGTCAATTTCCATCACTGGCACGTTGACAAGAACCAGAAACCTTAACAATACTTCGACCTAGTCGTACGACAACCTACAACAAATCCAACAATAACGACCGCCGTCCAGGAAAGCCCATGACGACCACTGCAACAGCCCGCGCCCCTTTCAATCGCCTGCTTCTGACCGGTGCCGCCGGTGGCCTGGGCAAGGTCTTGCGCGAAAGCCTGCGCCCCTATGCCAATGTCATTCGCCTGTCGGACATCGCCAACATCGCACCCGCCATCGATGATCGCGAAGAAGTCGTGCCCTGCGACCTCGCCGACAAGCAAGCGGTGCATCAACTGGTCGAAGGCGTGGACGCGATCCTGCACTTCGGTGGCGTGTCCACCGAGCATGCTTTCGAACAGATCCTCGGCGCCAACATCTGCGGCGTATTCCACATTTACGAAGCGGCGCGCCGGCATGGCGTCAAGCGGGTGATCTTCGCCAGTTCCAACCACGTCATCGGCTTCTATAAGCAGGATGAAGTCATCGATGCCCGCAGCCCGCACCGTCCGGACAGCTATTACGGCCTGTCCAAGTCCTACGGCGAAGACATGGCCACCTTCTACTTCGATCGCTATGGCATCGAAACCGTCAGTGTGCGCATCGGCTCCTCGTTCCCGGAACCGCAGAACCGTCGAATGATGAGTACCTGGCTGAGCTTCGACGACCTCACGCAACTGCTCGAACGCGCGCTGTACACCCCGAATGTCGGTCACACCATCGTCTATGGCATGTCCGACAACAAAGACATCTGGTGGGACAACCGTTTCGCCGCGCACCTGGGTTATGTCCCGAAGGACACCTCCGAAGTGTTCCGCGAAAAAGTCGAAGCCCAGCCGCTGCCGGCCGCGGATGACCCGGCGCGGGTGTATCAGGGCGGTGGTTTCTGCGCCGCCGGCCCGTTCGGCGACTGAAGCCACACCGATCACTGGATCCCGACAACAAAAACCAAGGGAATGCGTCGCCATGCAAGCCGAATTGATCGTCGATGCCCGCAATGCGGTCGGTGAAAGCCCGGTCTGGGTCCCCGGGGAAAACGCCCTGTACTGGGTCGATATTCCCGCCGGGGGCCTGCAACGCTGGAGCGCTTCGACCGGACAGGTCGAGGCCTGGAAGACGCCTGAAATGCTCGCCTGCATCGCCCGCCACCCCGACGGTGGCTGGGTCGCCGGCATGGAGAGCGGCTTCTTCCACTTGCGCCCGCACCACGACGGCAGCCTCGACAGCCAACCGCTGGCCTTCGTCGCCCATGCCCGTGACGACATGCGCCTGAACGATGGTCGCTGCGACCGTCAGGGGCGCTTCTGGGCCGGCAGCATGGTGCTGAACATGGGCGCCAACGCCGCCGACGGTACGCTGTATCGCTACAGCGCCGGGCAACGCGGGCCCCTTGCGGCGCAATTGGGCGGTTTCATCGTGCCCAACGGCCTGGGCTTCAGCCCGGACGGGCGCACGATGTACCTGTCCGACTCCCACCCGCTGGTCCAGCAGATCTGGGCCTTCGACTATGACATCGACAGCGGCACGCCCTCCAATCGCCGAGTGTTCGTCGACATGCATCAGTTCGCCGGTCGCCCCGATGGCGCCGCGGTGGACGCCGACGGCTGCTACTGGATCTGCGCCAATGACGCGGGGCTGATCCACCGCTTTACCCCGGACGGTCGACTGGACCGTTCCCTCGCCGTCCCGGTGAAAAAACCCACCATGTGCGCCTTCGGCGGCAGTCGACTGGACACGCTGTTCGTGACCTCGATCCGCCCCGGTGACGACCATGACCCTCAATCCCTGGCCGGCGGCGTGTTCGCCCTTGATCCCGGCGTAACCGGTTTGCCCGAGCCCCTGTTCAACGATTCGCTGTAAACGTTTGTGCTGCACCGCTGCGCCTTTGAATACAACAATAACAAGACTGGAGAAACACCCCATGGACTTCAAACGCACCTTGCTCGCCGCTTCGCTTCCGTTGATGTTCACCCTCAGCAGTGCCGCCCAGGCACTGGAAATCAAATTCGCCGACATCCACCCCGCAGGCTACCCGACCGTGGTCGCAGAAGAGCAACTGGGCAAGACCCTGGTGGCTGAAAGCGACGGCAAACTGACCTTCAAGATGTTCGCCGGCGGTGTGCTGGGCTCGGAAAAGGAGGTCATCGAACAAGCCCAGGTCGGCGCCATCCAGATGGCCCGCGTCAGCCTCGGCATCGTCGGCCCGGTGGTGCCGGATGTGAACGTGTTCAACATGCCCTTCGTGTTCCGCGACCAGGCGCACATGCGCAAGGTCATCGACGGCGAAGTCGGTGACGAGATCCTCGACAAGATCACTAACTCCGAATTCAACCTGGTGGCCCTGGCCTGGATGGATGGCGGCACGCGCAACATCTACACCAAGAAACCGGTGCGCAGCCTTGAAGACCTCAAGGGCATGAAGATCCGCGTGCAGGGCAACCCGATGTTCATCGACACCATCAATGCCATGGGCGGCAACGGCATCGCCATGGACACCGGTGAAATCTTCAGCGCCCTGCAGACCGGCGTGATCGACGGCGCGGAAAACAACCCGCCGACCCTGCTGGAACACAACCATTACCAGAACGCCAAGTTCTACAGCCTGACCGGGCACCTGATCCTGCCCGAGCCCATCGTGATGTCGAAAATCACCTGGGAAAAACTCACTCCCGAGCAACAGGCGCTGGTGAGGAAAACCGCCAAGGCCGCCCAGGCCCAGGAACGCGTCCTGTGGGACGCCAAATCCGCCAGCAGTGAAGAAAAGCTCAAAGCCGCTGGCGTCGAGTTCATCACCGTCGACAAGAAACCTTTCTACGAAGCGACCGCCTCGATCCGCGAGAAATACGGCGCGCCTTACGCCGACCTGATCAAGCGTATCGAAGCGGTTCAGTAACGCCCCCAGCCTCCCTGAAAGGCCCGGTGCCATGGACGTGGGTACACGTCCGTGGGCGCCCGGTTACGGTGAAACCCGATGAAGAATCTAGTGCTGCGCATCAACGACCGGCTGTACATGACCTGTATCTGGGTCGCTGGCCTGTCGGTCCTGGCCATTTCCCTGATCATCCCCTGGGGCGTGTTCGCCCGTTACGTCCTCGGCACGGGCTCCAGTTGGCCCGAGCCCACGGCGATTCTGCTGATGATGGTGTTCACCTTCATCGGCGCCGCCGCCAGTTATCGCGCCGGTGCGCACATGGCGGTGGCGATGCTTACCGATCGCATGTCCCCCGGCCTGCGCCGCGCCATGAGCATCTTCTCGCAATTGCTGATGGCAACCATCTGCCTGTTCATGACCCTTTGGGGCACCAAGTTGTGCCTGTCGACCTGGAACCAGTTCATGAGCGCCCTGCCCACCCTGCGCGTCGGCATCACCTACATGCCGATCCCGGTGGGCGGTCTGCTGACATTGGTCTTTGTTGTGGAAAAACTGCTGCTCGGTGACCAGAGCAACCGGCGGGTCGTGCGTTTCGACCTGGTTGAAGAAAACGAAGGGGCTGCCTGAATGGACGCTTTGATTCTGTTGGGCAGCTTTATCGCGTTGATCCTGATCGGCATGCCGGTCGCCTACGCCCTGGGGCTTTCAGCGCTGATCGGCGCGTGGTGGATCGATATTCCGTTCCAGGCCTTGATGATCCAGGTGGCCGGGGGCGTGAACAAATTCTCGCTGCTGGCCATTCCGTTCTTCGTCCTGGCGGGCGCGATCATGGCCGAGGGCGGCATGTCCCGGCGGCTGGTGGCGTTTGCCGGGGTGCTGGTGGGGTTCGTGCGTGGCGGGCTGTCGCTGGTCAACATCATGGCCTCGACCTTCTTCGGCGCGATCTCCGGTTCTTCGGTGGCCGATACCGCCTCCGTCGGTTCGGTGCTGATTCCGGAAATGGAGCGCCGCGGCTATCCACGGGAGTTCGCCACGGCGGTGACCGTCAGCGGTTCGGTACAAGCGCTGCTGACGCCGCCGAGCCACAACTCGGTGCTCTACTCGCTGGCAGCGGGCGGCACCGTGTCGATCGCCTCGCTGTTCATGGCCGGCGTGGTCCCGGGCCTGTTGATGAGCGCGTGCCTGATGGTGTTGTGCCTGATCTTCGCCAAGAAGCGTGACTACCCCAAGGGCGAAGTCATTCCGATGCGCGAAGCGCTGAAGATCTGCGGCGAAGCCATGTGGGGCCTGATGGCCATGGTGATCATCCTCGGCGGCATCCTGTCGGGGATTTTCACTGCGACGGAATCGGCGGCCATTGCGGTGCTGTGGTCGTTCTTCGTGACCATGTTCATCTATCGCGACTATAAGTGGAGCGAGTTGCCGAAGCTGATGCACCGCACGGTGCGGACCATTTCGATTGTGATGATCCTGATCGGCTTCGCCGCCAGCTTCGGCTACATCATGACCCTGATGCAGATCCCGGCGAAGATCACCACGATGTTCCTGACCCTGTCGGACAACCGTTACGTGATCCTGATGTGCATCAACGTCATGCTGCTGTTGCTCGGCACGGTGATGGACATGGCGCCGCTGATCCTGATCCTGACACCGATCCTGATGCCGGTGATTCTCGGTATCGGCGTGGACCCGGTGCAGTTCGGCATGATCATGCTGGTGAACCTGGGGATCGGCTTGATCACGCCGCCGGTAGGCGCGGTGCTGTTTGTCGGGTCGGCGGTGGGCAAGGTCAGCATCGAATCCACTGTCAAGGCGCTGCTGCCGTTCTACGGCGTGCTGTTCCTGGTGCTGATGGCCGTGACCTACATTCCCGCGCTGTCGCTGTGGTTGCCGCATCTGGTGTTGTAACCGGCCGGCATGCTCCCTGTGGCGACGGAGCATGCTCGCTCGCCACAAAGGCCTTTTGAACCCATGAACCTACTATGACAATCACTTTGCTCGAACTCGAAGACGAACTCACCCACCTCACCCTCGCCCCGGAACTGGGCGCGAGCATCGTCAACTGGACGGTGCGCGACACCGGCCAGCCACTGTTGCGTCACGCCGATGCGCACGCCCTGGACACCGGCCTGCCGGGCAAACTCGGCTGTTTCCCGCTGGTGCCCTGGTCCAACCGCATCGCCCGGGGCGGTTTCGATTGCCCGGACGGCTGGCTGGCGCTGCCCCCCAACAGCCTCACCGATCCCCTGCCGATCCATGGCAGCGCCTGGCAGCAGCCATGGCAGGTGGTGTCTCAAACCGCCAACGAAGCGATCCTGCAACTGGACAGCAGCACGCCGTTCGCCTATCGCGCCCGTCAGCGTTTTCACCTGAACGCAGGCCGCCTGAGCATCGAACTGCAGGTCACTCATCTGGCCCCGAGCGCTGCCTGGCATGGGCTCGGGTTGCATCCGTATTTCCCGCGCACGGTGAACACCCGTCTCAAGGCCCCGGCCGAACAAGTCTGGCAGTGTGACGCGAGCAAACTGCCGACACACCTGGCCAGTTTGCCCGCTGATTGGGACTTCCAGCAGGCCAACGCGCTACCCGACACCCTGGTCGACAATGGTTTTTGCCAATGGGACGGTCACTGCCTGATCCAGCAACCGGACCTGGGCTACGAACTGCAATGCCAGGCCACCGGCAGCGACTATTACCTGCTCTACTGCCCGGTGGGCCTGGGTTTCTTCTGCTTCGAGCCGGTCAGCCACCCGGTCAACGCCCATCATCTGCCGGGGCGGCCGGGGCTGCGATTGTTGGAACAGGGTCAGTCCGCAGAACTGGGCTTCGCCCTGCAATACCGGGCGCTGCCGGGTCAGGCGCGCAGCAGCATGTAAACGGCGACGATCAGGCAGATGCTGGCAAAGCCCACCTGCAACGCCCGCGCCGGCACCCGCGCGCAGAGTTTGCGGCCGATGACCATGCCGACGATGCTGGAGACGATAAACGCAGCGCCCAGGCCATCGATGCGCACCCCGGCGTGCAAGGCGCCGATCACGCCGATGGCCGAAATCAGGCTGATCACCATCAGCGAGGTGGCAATGATCCCGCGCATTTGCACGTCGGTCAGTTGCTTGAACGCCGGCACGATCAGAAAGCCGCCGCCGACGCCGAGCAAGCCTGAAACCACGCCCGTCACTGCACCCAGGGCCGCCAGCGTCGCGGTGCATTTGGCGGTCCAGGAAAAGCGCCCGGTGTGCTGATCGAGCATGCAGTTTTTCTGGCCCCAGTTGGCGTGGCCGTGATCGCTGGGCCCTTCATCCTTGCGTTCGCGACGCAGCATCCGCGCGGCCACCATGACCATCAGCAGGCTGAACAGAATCATCAGGGCTTTTTCCGGCAACTGATGGGCGAAGTAGATACCCAGCGGCGAAAACACTGCGCCCAGTGCGGCGATCAACAAGGCCGCGCGATAACGCACCAGGCCATGGCGCAGGCCATCGATGGCACCGACCGCCGCCGAACTGCCGACCGCGAACAATGCCACGGGCGCCGCGTGGGTCATGCTCCAGCCCAGGCCCAGCACCAGCGCCGGTACCGCAAGAATGCCGCCGCCGGCACCGGTCAAGCCGAGCACCAATCCCATCACTACACCGAAAAAACTCGCCAGCAACATAAAACGCTCGTAATCCATGACATAGGCCGGGAACGCCCGGTATCGATAGGTGACAGGATAGAGCCCACGTGCTTTTTTTCATCAACAGATTTCAATGGGGGGCTGGTAAGCGCAGGGAAAATGAATCTAACCTCATGGCTTGCCCACGACAGAATCCACCCCCATGCCTGCCCTGATTGAAGCTTTTTTCGACCCCGCCTCATCCACCTACAGCTACGTGATCTACGAAGCCGATGGCGGGCAATGTGCGATCGTCGATCCGGTGCTCGACTACAACCCTGCCGCCGGGCGCACCACCACCGAGCAGGCGGACCGGATCATCGCATTCGTGCGCGAACACCACTTGCAGGTGCAATGGCTGCTGGAAACCCACGCCCACGCCGATCACTTGTCCGCCGCGCCGTACCTGCGCCGAGAGCTGGGCGGCCGGATCGCCATCGGCCAGTCGATCTGCAAGGTGCAGCACGTGTTCAAGGCGCTGTTCAATCTCGAGCCGCAGTTCTGCATCGACGGCTCGCAGTTCGATCATCTGTTCGCTGCGGATGAGTCATTTCGCATCGGCAACCTCAAGGCCACGGCCCTGCATGTGCCCGGCCATACCCCGGCGGATATGGCCTACCTGATCGACGGTGACGTGATCCTGGTGGGCGACACCCTGTTCATGCCGGACGTCGGCACCGCGCGCTGCGACTTCCCCGGCGGCAATGCCAACCAGATGTTCGCCTCGATCCAGAAACTGCTGGCCTTCCCCGCCAGCGTGCGACTCTACGTTTGCCACGACTACCCGCCCGAAGGCCGTGAACCACGCTGCATGACCACTGTAGGCGAGCAACGCAAAAACAACATCCACGTGCGTGACGGCGTCGACGAAGCCGCCTTCGTGGACATGCGCACCCGGCGCGATGCCGGCTTGGGGATGCCGACGTTGTTGTTGCCGGCGATTCAGGTCAACGTGCGGGCCGGGCATCTGCCGCCGGCGGAAGAGAATGGCGTGACGTACCTCAAGATTCCCCTCAACCAGTTTTAATTGCCCAAGGTCAACCCATTGGCCGGCAACGGCAGCGCGGTCTTGTAGCGCACCTGCTTGAGGGCGAAGCTCGAACGGATGTTCGCCACCCCCGGCACCTTGGTCAAAAAGTCCATCATGAAGCGCTCCAGGGACTGGATGGTCGGTACCAGCACCCGGATCAGATAGTCCGGATCGCCGGCCATCAGGTAGCACTCCATCACTTCCGGGCGATCGGAAATCGCTTCCTCGAAATGCTGCAACGCCTCTTCCACCTGCTTCTCCAGGCTGACGTGAATGAACACGTTCACATGCAGGCCCAACAGGTCGGCATCGAGCAGCGTCACCTGCTCACGAATCAGCCCCAATTCCTCCATCGCCTTGACCCGGTTGAAGCACGGCGTCGGCGACAGGTTCACCGAGCGCGCCAGGTCGGCATTGGTGATGCGCGCGTTCTCCTGAAGGCTGTTGAGAATGCCGATATCGGTACGGTCCAGTTTGCGCATGAGACAAAACCACCTGTTTTTTATTCGTATGCAGATTTTCTATCTGCAAATGACCTCCAACGCAACGAAACAGAGAGAAATATTCTTCTTGGCCGGGCCTATGATTGTTGTAGGACAAGATTTCTTTTATCGAAGGAAATCTGTCAGCTCACTACAAGAAATTCACAAGATCGAGCGTAGAAGCCATGAACCAAGCGTACGAACCGCTGCGTCTGCACGTTCCAGAGCCTTCGGGCCGTCCCGGCTGTAAAACCGACTTTTCCTACCTGCATCTGACCGATGCCGGTACGGTGCGCAAACCTCCAATCGACGTAGAACCCGCCGACACCGCTGACCTGGCCCGCGGCCTGATTCGCGTGCTCGACGACCAGGGCAACGCTCTGGGCCCGTGGGCCGAAGGCGTTCCGGTAGAGATTCTGCGCAAAGGCATGCGTGCCATGCTCAAGACGCGGATCTACGACAACCGCATGGTGGTCGCCCAGCGTCAGAAGAAAATGTCGTTCTACATGCAGAGCCTCGGTGAAGAAGCCATCGGCAGCGCTCAGGCCCTGGCGTTGAACATCGACGACATGTGCTTCCCCACCTATCGCCAGCAAAGCATCCTGATGGCCCGTGAAGTGCCGCTGGTGGACCTGATCTGCCAGCTGCTGTCCAACGAGCGCGATCCGCTCAAGGGCCGCCAGTTGCCGATCATGTATTCGGTAAAAGAAGCCGGCTTCTTCACCATCTCCGGCAACCTGGCCACCCAATTCATCCAGGCTGTGGGCTGGGGCATGGCCTCGGCGATCAAGGGCGACACCAAAATCGCCTCGGCCTGGATCGGCGACGGCGCCACCGCCGAGTCCGACTTCCACACCGCCCTGACCTTCGCCCACGTGTACCGCGCGCCGGTGATCCTCAACGTGGTCAACAACCAGTGGGCGATCTCCACCTTCCAGGCCATCGCCGGTGGTGAAGCCACTACCTTCGCCGGTCGTGGCGTGGGCTGCGGCATCGCCTCCTTGCGGGTCGACGGCAACGATTTCTATGCGGTGTACGCCGCTTCCGCCTGGGCCGCCGAGCGCGCCCGCCGCAACCTCGGCCCGACCATGATCGAATGGGTCACCTACCGCGCCGGCCCGCACTCGACGTCCGATGATCCATCCAAATACCGCCCCGCCGACGACTGGAGCCACTTCCCGTTGGGCGACCCGATCGCGCGCCTCAAGCAGCACCTGATCAAGGTCGGCCAGTGGTCCGAAGAGGAACACGCCGCCGTCAGTGCCGAGCTGGAAGCCGAAGTGATCGCCGCGCAGAAGCAGGCCGAACAGTACGGCACCCTCGCCGGCGGCCAGATTCCAAGCGCCGCGACCATGTTCGAAGACGTCTACAAAGAGATGCCGGAGCACTTGAAGCGCCAGCGTCAGCAGTTGGGGATCTGACATGAACGATCACAACAACAATATTCAGCTGGAAACCGCGATGACCACGACCACCATGACCATGATCCAGGCCCTGCGCTCGGCCATGGATGTGATGCTTGAGCGCGACGACAACGTCGTGGTGTTTGGCCAGGACGTCGGTTACTTCGGCGGCGTGTTTCGCTGCACCGAAGGCCTGCAGACCAAGTACGGCACCTCGCGGGTATTCGATGCGCCGATCTCCGAAAGCGGCATCGTCGGTGTCGCCGTAGGCATGGGCGCCTACGGCCTGCGCCCGGTGGCGGAGATTCAGTTCGCCGACTACGTCTACCCGGCGTCCGACCAGATCATTTCCGAAGCGGCGCGCCTGCGTTATCGCTCGGCCGGTGAATTCACCGCGCCGATGACCCTGCGCATGCCGTGCGGCGGCGGCATCTACGGCGGCCAGACCCACAGCCAGAGCATCGAGGCGATGTTCACTCAGGTGTGTGGCCTGCGTACGGTCATGCCGTCCAACCCTTACGACGCCAAGGGCCTGTTGATCGCCTCCATCGAAAACGATGACCCGGTGATCTTCCTCGAGCCAAAACGCCTGTACAACGGCCCGTTCGACGGCCACCACGACCGCCCGGTAACCCCGTGGTCGAAACACCCCGCCGCGCAAGTGCCGGACGGTTACTACACCGTGCCACTGGATGTGGCCGCGATTACCCGCCCGGGCAAGGACGTGACCATCCTGACCTACGGCACCACGGTCTATGTGTCGCAAGTCGCCGCTGAAGAAAGCGGTATCGACGCAGAAGTCATTGACCTGCGCAGCCTGTGGCCGCTGGACCTGGAAACCATCACCAAATCCGTGAAGAAAACCGGCCGCTGCGTGATCGTTCACGAAGCGACCCGCACCTGCGGTTTCGGCGCCGAACTGGCAGCCCTGGTGCAGGAGCATTGCTTCCACTATCTGGAAGCGCCGATCGAACGTGTCACCGGTTGGGACACCCCCTACCCGCATGCGCAGGAATGGGCGTATTTCCCTGGTCCGTCCCGTGTGGGCGCGGCTTTGCATCGGGTCATGGAGGTCTGAATGGGCACGCACGTTATCAAGATGCCGGACATCGGCGAAGGCATCGCAGAAGTTGAATTGTCTCAGTGGCACGTGAAAGTCGGCGACCTGGTGGTCGAGGATCAGGTGCTCGCCGACGTCATGACCGACAAGGCGATGGTGGATATCCCGTCGCCGGTGCATGGCAAGGTCATCGCCCTCGGCGGCCAGCCGGGTGAAGTGATGGCGGTGGGCAGTGTGCTGATCAGCATTGAAGTCGAAGGTGCGGGCAACGTGAAGGAGTCGGCGCAGGCTGCTCCGGCTGCCGTTGAATCTGCCGTTGTAGAAGCACCTGCTGCTGCACCGAAAGCAGAACCTGCAGCGCAGGCCAAGCCGGTGCCTGCCGCCGCACCGCGCGCTGCAACATGCCAGGGCCCGATGGTCGCTCGTGAAGTCGACGAACGCCCGCTGGCCTCCCCGGCCGTGCGCAAGCATGCGCTGGATCTGGGTATCCAGTTGCGTCTGGTCCAGGGCTCGGGCCCGGCCGGGCGCATCCTGCACGAAGACCTCGACGCCTATCTGAGCATGGGTCAGTCGAACGTTTCGTCTGCCCGCAATGCCTACACCCAGCGCACCGACGAGGAGCAGATCCCGGTGATCGGCATGCGCCGCAAGATCGCCCAACGCATGCAGGACGCCACCCAGCGCGCCGCGCACTTCAGCTACGTCGAAGAAATTGATGTGACCGCCGTGGAAGAGTTGCGCGCCCATCTGAACGAAAAACACGGCGCGAGCCGCGGCAAGCTGACCTTGCTGCCGTTCCTGGTCCGTGCCCTGGTCGTCGCCCTGCGCGACTTCCCGCAGATCAACGCCCGCTACGACGACGAAGCCCAGGTCATCACCCGCCTCGGCGCGGTGCATGTGGGCATTGCCACCCAGGCCGACATCGGCTTGATGGTACCGGTGGTGCGTCACGCCGAAGCGCGCAGCCTGTGGGACAGTGCCTCGGAAATTTCGCGCCTGGCCACGGCCGCACGCAATGGCAAGGCCAGCCGCGATGAGCTGTCGGGCTCCTCCATCACCCTGACCAGCCTCGGCGCCCTGGGCGGCATCGTCAGCACCCCGGTGCTGAACCTGCCGGAAGTGGCGATCGTGGGCGTGAACAAGATCGTCGAGCGGCCGATGGTGATCAAAGGCCAGATCGTGATCCGCAAGATGATGAACCTCTCCAGCTCCTTCGACCACCGGGTGGTCGACGGCATGGACGCGGCGCAATTCATCCAGGCTGTTCGTGGCCTGCTCGAACAACCCGCCACCCTGTTTGTGGAGTGAGTAAGCCATGCAAACTCTGAACACCTCGCTGCTGATCATCGGCGGCGGCCCCGGCGGTTATGTGACGGCGATCCGTGCCGGTCAACTGGGCATCCCGACCATCCTGGTAGAAGGCCAGTCCTTGGGCGGCACCTGCCTGAACATCGGCTGCATTCCGTCCAAGGCGCTGATTCATGTGGCCGAGCAGTTCCACCAGACCCGTCATCACAGCCAGCATTCGGCGCTGGGCATCAGCGTGTCGGCCCCGACCCTGGACATCGGCAAAAGCGTCGAGTGGAAGGACGGCATCGTCGATCGCCTGACCACCGGTGTCGCGGCGTTGCTGAAAAAACACAAGGTTCAGGTCATTCAGGGCTGGGCCAAGGTGGTTGACGGGAAAACCGTCGATGTCGGCGACACCCGTATCCAGTGCGAGCACCTCGTACTGGCCACCGGGTCCAAGAGCGTCAACCTGCCCATGCTGCCGATCGGCGGCCCGATCATCTCCTCCACCGAGGCCCTGGCACCGACATCGGTACCGAAGCGGCTGATCGTGGTTGGTGGTGGTTATATCGGTCTGGAGCTGGGGATTGCCTACCGCAAGCTGGGTGCCGAAGTCAGCGTGGTCGAAGCCCAGGAGCGCATCCTGCCGGCCTACGACGCCGAACTGACCCAGCCGGTGCACGAAGAACTGAAGAAGCTCGGCGTGAAGCTTTACTTGAAACATAGCGTGCAAGGCTTTGATTCAACTGCAAATACATTGCATGTTACTGACCCGGATGGCGGCACCCTGAATCTGGAAACCGATCAGGTGCTGGTGGCCGTGGGCCGTAAGCCGAACACCCAGGGCTGGAACCTCGAATCGTTGAACCTGGACATGAACGGTGCGTCGATCAAGATCGATCACCGGTGCCAGACCAGCATGCGCAACGTCTATGCCATCGGTGACCTGAGCGGCGAACCGATGCTCGCCCATCGGGCCATGGCCCAGGGCGAAATGGTGGCCGAGCTGATCAGCGGTAAAACCCGCGAGTTCAACCCGGCAGCCATTGCTGCCGTGTGCTTCACCGACCCGGAACTGGTGGTGGTGGGCAAGACCCCGGACGAAGCCAAGGCTACGGGCCTGGACTGCATCGTTTCCAGCTTCCCGTTCGCCGCCAATGGCCGGGCGATGACGCTGGAGTCGAAAAGCGGTTTCGTGCGTGTGGTCGCCCGTCGGGACAATCATGTGATCGTCGGCTGGCAAGCGGTCGGTGTCGGGGTCTCGGAATTGTCCACGGCCTTCGCGCAAAGCCTGGAAATGGGCGCGCGACTGGAAGACATCGGCGGCACCATCCACGCCCATCCGACGCTGGGCGAGGCGGTTCAGGAAGCCGCGTTGCGGGCGCTGGGGCATGCGTTGCACCTTTGATTCAGATGCGTTGACGGCGGCAGAGATGGCCCCATCGCCAGCAGGCTGGCTCCCACTTTTGGAATGCGTACCCCTGTGGGAGCCAGCCTGCTGGCGATTTCCTGAGACCAACTCGATTTATCTGCCTGTCATCCGATCGTCCGGGCTGCGAAACAGGCCCGGAATGAAGTATTGTTGTGCCCATCCAAAAAACGTCAGAAGCCTTGAACCGTTTCGGCGGTTGTTAAGTGATAGAGGGTGTCATGGGTAACGAAAGCATCAATTGGGACAAGCTGGGTTTTGACTACATCAAGACCGACAAGCGCTATCTGTCGTATTTCCGCAATGGCGAGTGGGACAAAGGCACCCTGACCGAAGACAACGTGCTGCACATCAGCGAAGGCTCCACGGCCCTTCACTATGGCCAGCAATGCTTCGAGGGCCTGAAGGCCTATCGTTGCAAGGACGGCTCGATCAACCTGTTCCGCCCGGACCAGAACGCCGCGCGCATGCAGCGCAGCTGCTCGCGCCTGCTGATGCCGCACGTGTCCACCGAGCAGTTCATCGAAGCGTGCAAGGACGTGGTGCGCGCCAACGAGCGTTTCATCCCGCCTTACGGCACCGGCGGCGCGTTGTACCTGCGTCCGTTCGTGATCGGCGTGGGTGACAACATCGGCGTGCGTACCGCGCCGGAGTTCATCTTCTCGGTGTTCGCGATCCCGGTTGGCGCCTACTTCAAGGGCGGCCTGACCCCGCACAACTTCATCATCTCCAGCTACGACCGCGCCGCGCCTCAGGGCACCGGTGCCGCCAAGGTCGGTGGCAACTACGCCGCCAGCCTGATGCCGGGCTCCCAGGCCAAGAAGGCGCACTTCGCCGACGCCATCTACCTGGACCCGATGACCCACTCGAAAATCGAGGAAGTCGGCTCGGCCAACTTCTTCGGGATCACCCACGACAACAAGTTCGTGACCCCGAACTCGCCGTCGGTATTGCCAGGCATCACCCGCCTGTCGCTGATCGAACTGGCCAAGACCCGCCTGGGCCTTGAAGTCATCGAAGGCGACGTGCTGATCGACAAGCTCTCGGACTTCAAGGAAGCCGGTGCCTGCGGTACTGCTGCTGTGATTACGCCGATCGGCGGCATCAGCTACAAAGACCACCTGCACGTGTTCCACAGCGAAACCGAAGTCGGCCCGATCACCCAGAAGCTCTACAAAGAGCTGACCGGTGTGCAGACCGGCGACATCGAAGCGCCAGCCGGCTGGATCGTCAAGGTTTGACCTGACGCCAGCAGCAAACCAAAAGCCCCCATTGCCTTGGCACTGGGGGCTTTTTCATGGCGGCGAATCACGCTCGTTTTCTGTCAATGCAATGCGCTTGCCCGCCCTGCCCTTGATGGAGCTGGCCTGGCCGTCCTGTTGCTTGCCGGTGCGCGCCTGACTGATCAACCCAGGAATCAACACGCCTTCCGGCAAGTTTTTCCAGAACCGCGCCGGCAAATGCCCCTGCATGACTTTGGGGTTCAACCGCGCCGGGTTGAAGATGTGGCTGTAGTAGGTCAGCCACATGGCGCCGTGGGGATCTTCGACGTTTTTCGCCAAGGTTTGCCATTCGGTCGGGCACTGACGCTGATAAATCAATTGCTCCCCGTCGTAATAGACGCCATCGCGGGGTGTCGCGATCAACCAGCGATGGCGACCCATCCGCCCGACGAAGTGCTCACTGGCACTGTGCAGGATGTCGTGGGCCGGCTCATGCCACGCGACATACTCCGGCCCCTCTTCCTGCTGCACCGCAACAAAGCGCACAAATGCATGTAAATGATGAGCTTCACGCTGTACCTGCTTGATTCTTCTGGTTAATTCACTGCCAAGCCTGTCACCGGCGAGCATGGCGGTGCGGTCGCCATGGCTCACTCGCCACAACACCTCATACAACAAGCTCCAACGTTGATCGCCACGGTATCGGGCGGCGCGCTCCAGGGTGTCGAGCAAGGTTCGTGGAATGCGCGCCTGGAACGGGCCAGGGTTTGCCGGGGGCGCGTCGTCGCTGGCGAACAGATCCGCTACATGATCACTGGCCCAACTCACCCGGCTGGGGTCCACCTCATGGCTGAGCAGCCATCGGGCCTGCTGACGCCAATTGTCGAACAGGTCGTCGCAATCGAGATGAATCATCCCCATAACCCCATTTGTTGCGGCTGTGGCCTGTCACGCAGTTGCTGGTAGAGCAACTGACTGGTGACCTCGGCCTGCAGCGGGTGATAGTCGCTGGTGATGACAAAGGGCTTGGCCTTGGCCAGCACACAACGCATCCGTGCCAAGTCCTCATAGCGAATCCGACGCTCCCGTCGCAACGCCACCAGGCGCTCGGTGGTTCGCAGGCCAATGCCGGGGATGCGGGCGATCAATGACGCGGCGGCGCGGTTCAGATCCAGCGGAAAGACTTCGCGATTGGCCAGCGCCCACGCCAGTTTCGGATCGATGTCCAGCGCCAGGTGCCCCGGCCCCTTGAACAATTCGCCGGCGGTATAGCCGTAGCTGCGCAACAGAAAGTCGGCCTGATACAGGCGGTGCTCGCGCATCAGCGGTGGTGCGGCCAGCGGCACGCTTTTCGGACTGTTGGGGATTGGACTGAAGGCCGAGTAATACACCCGGCGCAGTTTGAAGTTGCCGTACAGCGCCTGCGCACCATGAAGGATGGTGCTGTCGTCGGTGTCGTCAGCACCGACAATCATCTGCGTGCTTTGCCCGGCAGGCGCGAATCTGGATGCCCGCGGTTCGTTGAGCACGGTCTGTTCGCCGGTGAAAATGGTCTGCATCGCTTGCTTGATCGAGCCCAGCTGCTTTTCCGGCGCCAGGGTCTGCAGGCTGGCATCGGTGGGCAATTCAATGTTGACGCTCAGGCGATCGGCGTAGCGCCCGGCTTCTTCGATCAGCGCGGGATCGGCTTCGGGGATGGTCTTGAGGTGGATGTAGCCGCGAAACTCATGCTCTTCGCGCAGCAACCGGGCGACGCGCACCAACTGCTCCATGGTGTAGTCGGCGCTGCGGATGATCCCCGAGCTGAGAAACAGCCCGCTCACGCAGTTGCGCCGATAGAAGTCCAGGGTCAGCGTCACCACCTCCTCCGGGGTGAAGCGCGCGCGAGGCACATCGCTGGAGCGGCGGTTGACGCAGTACTGGCAGTCGTAGAGACAAAAATTGGTCAGCAGGACTTTGAGCAGCGAGACGCAACGGCCGTCCGGCGTGTAGCTGTGACAGATGCCCATGCCGTCGGTCGAGCCCAGGCCGCTCTTGCCTTCGGAACTGCGCTTGGGCGCACCGCTGCTGGCACAGGACGCGTCGTACTTGGCGGCGTCGGCGAGAATGCTGAGCTTGTCGATGAGTTCCATGGGCTACGCCTATACTGTTTGCATATACAGTAATGCGTCTGCCGCCGCGAAACAACCCGACAGGCTACCCCCGGTCGGACTGTAGGAGCGAGCTCGCTCGCGATGGACGTGAACGATAACGAGGGAACCCGGATGTATTGCGGCGTCTGTGGGTTCATCGCGAGCAAGCTCGCTCCTACAAAAGACACTTCAATGCATGAAGTCAAAAAGACTCAGAATGGTCATAAAGACAACGTCAGTGCAGGGTCAAAATAACAACAACCCGCCCACGAGGCCCGCGTTTCAAGCCCCCTCCCGTTGGCCCGCTTTTTGGAACGTACTGCGCAACGACTCACTGACCAAAAAGGAACCCCTTGCATGAACAGCACTTTCCAGGATCGTCTGGCCGTCGTCACCGGCGCCAGCTCCGGCATCGGCCTGGCCGTCACCGAGCGCCTGCTGGCCCAGGGCGCCCGCGTACTGGCGATGTCCCGCAAGATCGGCGGTCTGGCCGAGTTGGCCGAACGCTTTCCAACCCGCCTGTCTTGGGTCGCCGGTGATGTCACGCAGGCAGCAGACCTGGATCGACTGGCTAAACAGGCCGCGACCCTGGGCCCGGTCAGTTTCCTGGTACCGAATGCCGGCATCGCGCAACTGGCCGACGGCCTCGACGTGACGGCATTCGATCGGCAATGGGCAGTCAACGGCGCCGGCGCATTGAACACCCTGGCTTGCCTTCGCGAACAAATGACCGCGTCCGCCTCGGTGGTGTTCACGGGCACCTTCCTGGCGCAAGTCACTTTCCCGGGCCTGGCGGCCTACATCGCCTCCAAAGCGGCGCTGATCCATCATGCCCGCACCCTGGCGGTAGAACTGGCGCCTCACGGCATCCGCATCAACGCCGTCTCCCCGGGCCCGACCGCCACCCCCATCTGGTCGACCCTGGGTTTGAAAAACGAGGAATTGAACGCGGTCGCCAGTACCGTCAACCAACGCCTGCTCGACGGCCAGTTCCTGGAGCCGGGCGCCGTCGCCGACGTGATCCTGTTCCAGCTCAGCAACGGCGCGCGTAATGTGATCGGCCAGGATTGGGTGGTGGATAGCGGCTACACCCTGCGCTAGAAGAGGACCGCGTTATCGCTCATCGCGAGCAGGCTCGCTCCCACAATGGAGCGCATTTCATTGTGGGAGCGAGCCTGCTCGCGACAAAAATCTGCCAACCGCCGCGCCTCCAAAAGGGTATCAATCATCCCGCGTCAGCACTTCCAGCAATTCAATCTCGAACACCAGATTCGAATTCGGCGGAATCTTGCCCATCGTGCGTTCGCCATACCCCAGGTGCGCCGGTACCACCAGCTTGCGCCTGCCACCGACCTGCATCCCCATGATGCCCTGATCCCATCCCTTGATCACACGACCGGTGCCGATCACACACTGGAACGGCTTGCCGCGACTGTAGGAAGAATCGAATTCGCTGCCATCCTCCAGCCAGCCACGGTACTGGGTGGTGATCAGTGCGCCTTTGACGGCGGCTTTTCCGTCACCTGTCTGTAGATCGATTACCTGAAGTGGGTCATTCATTGCATTCACTCGCGTCCTGTTGCCTGAAAGGCTTGATGGGCGCCGTTTTCCCAGATTTGCCGGGGATTGGCAACCGTTGCCGGATGGGCCATGGGAAAATCACCTGGCTATAAATCCGCGCGATGGCAGAGTCCGCTTTCGCGAGCAAGCCCGCTCCCACACTGGAGCTGCGGCGCATATGTCCCCTGTGGGAGCGGGCTTGCTCGCGAAGGGGCCGCCTCAGTGACGCACCTCTACCTGGCACAGCGAAAACCCATTGATCCACCCCACGCATCAATGCATGCCAACTATGCAATTAACATATCGATCCCCCTGCTCCACTATCCGCCCCAATAAGAACCGTACGCCGCGTCCAGGCGGTGTACGTCATAAAAGCGGTGGAGTATTTATCGATGACAGCCTCAATCCCACGCGGCCGCTCCCGGGCCGGCGCGATCTTCCGAGTGACCTCGGGCAATTTCCTCGAACAGTTCGACTTCTTTCTTTTCGGCTTCTATGCCACGCAGATTGCCGCCGTGTTTTTCCCGGCCAGCAGTGAATTCGCCTCCCTGATGATGACCTTCGCGGTGTTCGGCGCAGGCTTTTTGATGCGCCCGCTCGGTGCCGTGGTGCTGGGTGCGTACATCGATGATGTGGGCCGGCGCAAAGGCTTGATCGTCACGCTGTCGATCATGGCCAGCGGCACGATCCTGATTGTGCTGGTGCCCGGCTACGAAACCATCGGCCTGTTCGCCCCCGCGCTGGTGCTCATTGGTCGCTTGCTGCAGGGCTTCTCGGCCGGTGCGGAGCTGGGCGGTGTCTCGGTGTATCTCTCGGAGATCGCCACGCCAGGCAATAAAGGCTTTTTCACCAGTTGGCAGTCCGGTAGCCAACAGGTGGCAATCGTGGTTGCCGCGGCGCTGGGCTATGGCCTGAACCAATGGATGGCGCCGGATGCGATTGCCGCCTGGGGCTGGCGGATTCCGTTTTTCGTCGGCTGCATGATCGTGCCGTTCATTTTCTTCCTGCGTCGCAACCTCGAGGAGTCTGAGGAGTTCGCCGCACGCAAACACCGCCCGAGCATGGCTGAAGTGTTCCGCACCCTGGCGCAGAACTGGGTGACCGTAATCGCCAGCATGTTGATGGTCGCCCTGACCACCACTGCGTTCTACCTGATCACCGTGTATGCGCCGACCTTTGGCAAAACCGTGCTGCACCTGAGCACCTCCGATGCGTTGCTGGTGACCTTGCTGGTGGGGGTGTCGAACTTCTTCTGGCTGCCCATCGGTGGTGCCCTGTCCGACCGCATCGGCCGGCGTCCGGTGTTGATCGCCATGGCCTTGCTGGCGCTGGCGACGACTTATCCGGCGCTGTCGTACCTGGTGCAGGCGCCCAGCTTCCTCAACATGCTGCTGGTGCTGCTGTGGCTGTCGTTCATTTATGGCTTGTACAACGGCGCGATGATCCCGGCGCTGACGGAAATCATGCCGGTGGAAGTGCGGGTAGCGGGCTTCTCCCTGGCCTATAGCCTGGCCACCGCAGTGTTCGGCGGTTTCACCCCGGCGATGTCGACCCTGCTGATTCAATACAGCGGCGACAAGGCAGCACCCGGCTACTGGATGAGCTTCGCCGCCCTCGTGGCCCTGTGCGCAACGCTGTACCTCTATCGCCGCGCCAGCGGTCGCTTGCACCCGGCCCTTTCGTGAACCTGCCCTGAGCGAGAAATGAGCATGAAAAAACCATTCAACGTTGCTGCCCTGGCCTTGCTGTTCAGCCTCAGCCTGAGCGCTGTCGCTCAGGCTGAGGAGATTCGCGTGATGACCTCCGGCGGCTTCACCGCGGCCTATAAAATCCTCGGCCCGAAATTCGCCGCGTCCACCGGCAACACCCTCGACACCGCCCTCGGCCCGTCGATGGGCAAGGCCCCGGAAGCGATCCCCAATCGTCTGGCCCGGGGAGAACAGGCCGACGTGGTGATCATGGTCGGCTACGCGCTGGACGACCTGATCAAACAGGGCAAAGTCGACCCGGCCTCCCGGGTCGAACTGGCGGACTCGAGGATTGGCCTGGTGGTACGCGAAGGCACGCCCAAGCCGGACATCAGCTCTGTCGACAGCCTGAAAAAAACCTTGCTCGAGGCCAAATCGGTAGCCTATTCCGACAGCGCCAGCGGTGTGTACATCGAACAGCAATTGTTCAAGCGCCTGGGCATCGAAGACCAGCTCAAGCCCAAGGCGACCATGGTGCCGAAGATCCCCGTGGCGTCGGTGGTCGCCACCGGCGACTACCAACTGGGGTTCCAGCAGGTCAGCGAGCTGCTGCCGGTGCCGGGGGTGAGTTTTGTGGCGAAGATTCCCGAATCGGTGCAATCGGTGACCCGCTTCGCCGCGGGCATTCCGGTGGGTGCCCAGCACCCGGCCGAAGCCAGGGCGCTGCTGCACTACATGGCTTCACAGCAAGCCCAGGCCGACGTGCAAGCAACGGGGCTGGATTCGGTCAGTCGCTGAGCGAGGGCTGCCGGACTTTCATTTCCACCACCAGACGTTCCAGCTCCAGTGCCGCCGGGGTCAGCGTTCGACCCCGGCGCTTGATCAGGCCGACGCTGCGCATCACCTGCGGGTCGGTCAGCGGCACCCGGGTCAGTATCGGATGATCCGCCGCCGGCATCGCCATCAACGGCACCGCCGCCACCCCCAGCCCGGCTTCCACCAGGCCGATCATGGTCGTCACATGGCGAGTCTCGCAGATGCTCTGCCGCTGCGGCACTACGCCGGTCAAGGCCTGGTCCAGCAAAAAACGGTTACCCGAAGTCTTGTCCAGCGAGATGTAGTCCTGCTGGTAGAACTCGTCCCAGGTCACGCTGCTGCGTCCGGCCAGCGGATGATCGCGTCGACACGCCACCACGTACCCTTCCTGCACCAGCGGCTCGAAATCCACTTCGGCTTCCAGGGTGCCCATGAAACTCAGGCCGAAATCCGCCTCGCCGTTGACCACGGCGCTCAGCACTTCGTGGGCGCTGGAGTCCAGCACCTTGACCTTGATGCGAGGAAATTGCCGGTGATAGTGGGCGATCACCCGTGGCATGAAGTAGTAGGCCGCCGACGGCACACAGGCGACCGTGACGTGGCCGAGACGGGTCGATGCCACTTCGCTGATGCCCAGCAAGGCCACGTCCAGGTCATCCAGCAAGCGTTCGACGCTGGGCATGAAACCGCGCCCGGCCTGGGTCAGGCTGACCTTGCGCGTGGTGCGTTCGAACAACCGCACCCCCAGCGCATCTTCGAGTTTTTCAATGCGCCGACTCAGGGCAGGCTGGGAGATGCGCACCGTATCGGCGGCCTTGCGAAAGCTCCCTTGCTCGACCACCGCGCGAAAGGCTTGCAGGTCGTTGAGGTCGAAGTTGATGGCCATGACGGGCACTCGGGCAGGAGACAGATTGATCCGGTTACCCTATGAATGTAACCAATTAATGCAAAATGTAACAACTTAAACCAGACGTATTACTGACGTCATCGGATCAAGCCCTTATCCTTGTCACCCCCTGCCGTACCGAGTCGATGGAGTTTTACCCATGCCCCATGAAGGCAATCTGTTGCAAGCCGCTGTCGTGTTCCTGCTCGCGGCAGTCCTCACCGTGCCCCTGGCCAAACGCCTGCAACTGGGCGCCGTGCTCGGTTATCTGTTTGCCGGCGTCATCATCGGCCCGTCGGTACTGGGCCTGATCGGCAACCCGAGCAGCGTCAGCCACATTTCGGAACTGGGGGTGGTGTTGCTGCTGTTCATCATCGGCCTGGAATTGTCGCCGCGACGCTTGTGGGTGATGCGCAAATCGGTGTTTGGCGTCGGCCTGGCGCAGGTGCTGCTGACCGGTTCGGTGATCGGCGTGGTGGCGCTGTTCATGTTCGGGCAACCGCTCAACAGCGCCATCGTGCTGGGCCTGGGGCTGGCCCTGTCGTCCACCGCGTTCGGCCTGCAAAGCCTGGCCGAGCGCAAGGAACTGACCAGCCCGCATGGGCGTCTGGCGTTCGCGATCCTCCTGTTCCAGGACATCGCCGCGATCCCGTTGATTGCCATGGTGCCGCTGTTGGCCGGCGTCGATCACAACACCAGCACCGCCGAGGATGTGAATCACGGTTTGCGGGTGCTCGGCAGCATCGCCGTGGTGGTGGTCGGTGGTCGCTACCTGTTGCGCCCGGTGTTCCGCGTGGTGGCAAAAACCGGTCTGCCGGAGGTGTCGACCGCCACGGCGCTGCTGGTGGTGATCGGCACCGCGTGGCTGATGGATCTGGTGGGCGTGTCCATGGCCCTTGGCGCGTTCCTGGCCGGCCTGCTGCTGGCCGATTCGGAATACCGGCATGAACTGGAAGCGCAGATCGAGCCGTTCAAGGGCCTGTTGCTGGGGCTGTTTTTCATCAGTGTCGGCATGGGCGCCAACCTTTCCCTGTTGCTGAGTGCGCCGATCACGGTGCTGGGCCTGACCTTGCTGCTGATCGCCATCAAGCTGCCGCTGCTGTTTCTGGTGGGAAGGCTGGCCGGCGGTTTGAGCAAGGTCAGCGCCATACGCCTGGGCATCGTACTGGCGGCGGGCGGTGAGTTTGCTTTTGTGGTGTTCAAGATCGGCCGCGACCAGGGCCTGTTCGAGCCGCGCCTGTACGACTTGCTGGTACTGACCATCACCCTGTCCATGGCGCTGACGCCGTTGTTGCTGCTCGGCTGTGCGCGCCTGGTCAGCCCCAAGGTGCAACCGGTGGTGGTGCCGGAGAAATTCCGCGAAATCGACACTGAAACGCCTCGCGTGGTGATCGCCGGCATGGGCCGCATGGGCCAGATCGTGGCGCGTATCCTGCGGGCACAGAACATCAAGTTCGTCGCCCTCGATACCTCGGTGGAAACCATCGAACTGTCCCGCAGTTTCGGTGGCGTGCCGGTGTTCTACGGCGACCCGATGCGTCCGGAAATCCTTAGCGCGGCCAAGGTCGAACAGGCCGAGTTCTTCGTGATCGCCACCGACGACCCGGACACCAACATCAAGACTGCCGAACTGGTGCACAAGCTGTACCCGCATATGAAGATCATCGCCCGCGCCCGAAACCGCCAGCACGTGCACCGGTTGATGGACGTCGGCGCCCAGGCCGTGCGGGAAACCTATTATTCGAGCCTGGAAATGAGCCGGCAGACACTGATCGGCCTGGGCTTGTCCCAGGCTCAGGCGGATGCGCGGATCAAGCGCTTCAAGCATCACGACGAACAGGTGCTCGAAGCCCAGCATGCGGTATACGACGATGCGGTGAAGGTCCTGCAGACCGCCCAGGAAGCCCGGGCGGAACTGGCGCGGTTGTTCGAGGCGGATCAGCTGGAAGAGCAAGCGGCCAGGAAATGAGGTGAATTGACCGGCCTCTTCGCGAGCAAGCCCGCTCCCACAGGGTGTGCGCATTCCAAAGGTGGGAGCGGGCTTGCTCGCGAAGAACGATAACGCGGTACAGCAGGCCCCCCCGAATTCTCAAGGAATCGACCCATGGCAGACCAATCCTCCCCCGCCCTCAAGGAAATCTTCAACGCCGAGCGCCTGCAGCACATCGCCAGCGAGATGACTGCGGTCTATCCCGAGTTCGATGCCAAGACATTCCTGAAACTGGCGAAAAAAGATCTGGCCCAATTGTCAGTGATGCAACGCATGGCCCGGGTCAGCGAGTGCCTGCACGCAGTGTTGCCGCTGGATTACGCGGCCTCGCTGGACGTCCTGCGCGCCCTCGCCCCGCGCCTCAACAGCGGCTTTGTCAGCATGTGCCTGCCGCATTATGTAGCGGCCTACGGCGCTGACCACTTTGAGCTGTCCATGGACGCACTCAAGTACTTCACCGCATTCGGCTCCTCGGAGTTCGCGATCCGCCCCTTCCTGCGCCGGGATCTGCCAAACACGTTGCAACGGATGCACGACTGGTCGCTGGACGACAACGAACATGTCCGGCGCCTGGCCAGTGAAGGCTGTCGCCCGCGCCTGCCGTGGTCATTCCGCCTGGAACAGATACAGGCCGACCCGAGCCTGGCCGCCGCCATCCTCGACAACCTCAAGGCCGATCCCAGCCTGTACGTACGCAAGTCGGTGGCCAATCACCTCAACGACATCACCAAGGACCACCCCGAGTGGGTGCTGGACTTGATCGAGGGCTGGTCACTGGACAACAAGCACACCGCCTGGATCGCCAGACATGCGCTGCGCAGCCTGATCAAACAGGGCAATCAACGGGCGCTGGCCATCATCGGGGCCGGTGGCAAACCGCACGTGGAGATCGTCGATGTGCGGGTTTACCCGCCGGTGATTGGCCTGGGGGAAAAAATCACCCTGTCCTTTGCCGTCAAATCCACGGTCGCAGAGAGCCAGCGCCTGGTGATCGACTACGCCATCGACTATGTGAAAGCCAACGGCAGCACCTCGGCGAAGGTGTTCAAGCTCAAGGCCCTGACCCTGCCCGGCCACGCCAGCGAGTCCATCACCCGTGGCCAGCACATCAAGGAACTCACCACGCGCCGGCACTATGCCGGCCGGCATGCGGTCCATGTGCTGGTCAACGGCGAGCGCCTGGCGAGCACGGCCTTCGAGATCCTTCAATAAACCACCACCCTTCCCTGTAGGAGCGAGCTCGCTCGCGATGGTCGTCAACGATAACGCGGGGCGCCTGATCCCCCGCGGGGTTCTCGGGTGCATCGCGAGCGAGCTCGCTCCTACAGGTGCACCATCAAGGCCGGCCCGGCAGCATGCGCCGCAGGGTGTTGTCCCGCACCCAATAGTGATGGAACAACCCTGCCGCCGCGTGCAAGCCGATCAACCAGTAGCCGGCGCTGCCAATCAGCTCATGCCAGTACTTGAACTGCTTGGCCAGGTCCGGGTCCACGGCCACCGGCGATGGCAGGTAGAACTCGTAATAAGGCATCGGTTTGCCAGCGGCCGACAGCATCAGCCAGGCCAGTACCGGCGTGGCAATCATCAAGCCATACAACGCCAGGTGCATCAGTTGCGAAACGCCGGTCTGCCAGGCCGGTGGCTTGGGTGTAATGGGCGGCCGAGGCGAGAGTCGGGCAAGCAGCCGAACCCAGACCAGGGCAAAAATACTCAAACCGAACACCCCGTGCAGGCCCAGGAACAAGCCCCGCAAATGGCCGCCTCGGGGCATCAAGCCTTTGATCTCGATACAGGCATACACCCCGACAAACAGCGCAAGCATCAGCCAGTGCAAGGTCATCGACAGTTTTGCGTACCGCTGTGGTGTTGAATCGCCAATCATGGTGAGCCTCATGAGCGTCAATGCAGACAGCGCACTCAATCGCGCCGTCCATCGAGTGCAACTGTGCCCGTCCAGCCTTAAGGCAATCTGAAGACAATCGGCGCACCCACCTTCAGATTCCGTTAAGAAATGCCGCCGATACTCCTCCCATACTTCACCGGGAGGCGCTTGCCAATGCCCCATTTCGACTGGAACATCCCCTTGCCGCTGCATTTCGGCCATGCCGAAACACCGCAGCTGCGCCTGGACCGAGCACTGCCCGACCAACCTCAACGCCCGGCGTTTGAAGCCTTTATCCAGGAAGGATTTCGCAAGGTGCACGGAGCCGACATCCGGCACTTCATGCCGGAGCTGTTCGGCATGAGCAACGAGGCCGGCGCGCTGTGCGCCGTCGCCGGGGTGCGGCTGGCCAGCAGTGGCCAACTGTTCCTGGAGCGTTATCTGGACAATTCGATCGATCCGCTGATCAGCGCCGCGGCAGACTGCCCGGTGGACCGCGCAGGCATCGTCGAAGTGGGCAACCTGGCAGCCAGCGACACCGGCAGCGCGCGGTTGAGCATCATTGCCATCACCTACCTGCTGGCCATGGGCGGCCTGGAATGGGTGGCGTTCACCGGCAATGTCGGTCTGGTCAACAGCTTCCATCGCCTGGGTCTGAAACCTGTCACCCTGTGTGCCGCCGACCCGGCGCGCCTGGGCGAGGATCGCAACAGTTGGGGCAGCTACTACGAGAGCAAGCCCTGGGTGCACGTCGGCAACATCCGCGCAGGCTTCATTCATTTGCGCAATATCGGCATGTTCAGCCGTCTCGGCCTGCCCACCTCACTGGAGGCGTCCAGCCATGTCGCCTGAAACCGAACGCTTCAAACAGACCCTGCGTCAGCACGCCGAACACCAAACCAACACCCTCGCCCTGTGGGGTGACCACTCGAGGCTGGACTACGCCACCCTCTATGCCGAAGTGGTGTACCGCCAGCAGCGCCTGCGCGATGAGCACACCCAGGTCGTTGCAATCGCCCTGGACAATGGCATCGACGCCATGCTGTGGGATCTGGCGCTGTTGTTCGAAGGGCTGACCTGCGTGGCATTGCCGCCGTTTTTCAGCCCGGCGCAGCGCCAGCATTGCCTGGAACAAAGCCAGGCCGCCCTGGTGATTGCCGAGCCCGCACTGCAAGAGGAACTGCAAGCGGCCGGCTACGAGAAGCGTGGAGAGTTCTGGCGCCGCCGCTTCAGCGGGCCACAGCGGATGCCCGCAGGCACCGCCAAACTGACCTTCACCTCCGGCACCACGGGCACCCCCAAAGGCGTCTGCCTGAGTGCCGACAGCATTGTGCAGGTGGCCCGCGAACTGTATCAGGCCAGCAAACCGACCGATCCCCGGCACCACCTGGCCCTGCTGCCGCTGGCCATTCTGCTGGAGAACATCGGTTGCTATGCCGCGCTGTACGCCGGCGCGACGCTGAGCCTGCCCGGCCACAAGGCGCTGGGCATCCACGGCGCCAGCGGCGTGGATGTACCGCAGTTGCTGGCCTGCCTGGCCAGCCGTGCGCCCCAGAGCCTGATTCTGGTGCCGCAGTTGCTGTTGATGCTGGTCACGGCGGCTGAACAGAGCGCCTTCGATGCGCAGTCTCTGTGCTTTGCCGCGGTGGGTGGCGCGCGGGTGGCCCAATCGCTGCTGCAGCGCGCGCAGCAGGCAGGCATCCCGGTGTACGAGGGTTATGGCCTGTCGGAATGTGCCTCTGTGGTCTGCCTCAACCGCCCCGAAGCAACGCGCCCCGGCAGTGTCGGCCAACCCCTGCCCCATGTGCAGATTCGCCTGGCGGACGATGGCGAAGTGCTGATCAAGGGTTCGACCCTGCTCGGCTATCTGGGAGACGCGCCCCACAACGATCAGTGGTGGCCCAGCGGCGATCTCGGCGAATTCGACGCCGACGGTTTCCTCTACCTCAAGGGGCGCAAGAAGCATCAATTCATCACCAGTTTCGGTCGCAACGTGAACCCCGAATGGGTGGAGGCGGAACTGACTCAACGGGGGCCTATCGCCCAGGCGTTCGTCTACGGCGAAGCCATGCCCACCAACCACGCACTGCTCTGGCCGCAGCGCGCCGATTGCACGGACGCCCAACTGGCCGCCGCCGTGGCCGAGGCCAACCACGCCCTGCCCGATTACGCCAAGGTTCATCACTGGACCCGGCTGGAGCAACCCTTCACACACGCCAACGGCCTGCTGACCGCCAATGGGCGCCCGCGCCGCGACGCCATTGTCGAGCGCTACCGCACGTCATTGACTGAACCTGTCATCCGCGAGGAATCCGCATCATGAGTTTTTTTGACCAACTGCAAGAAGCCACCCAGCAGGAACGGATCGAACTGTTCAATCTGCCGATCATTGCCGACGCCCTCGCAGGCAAGGTCAGCCTGGAAAGCTACCGCGCCTTTCTGACCCAGGCCTATTACCACGTTCGCCATACCGTACCGTTGATGATGGCCTGCGGTGCGCGCCTGCCCTCGAGTCTGGAGTGGTTGCGCCAGGCCGTGTGCGAATACATCGAGGATGAATACGGCCACGAACAGTGGGTGCTCAACGACATCGAGGCTTGCGGTGGCGACAAAGCCGCCGTGCGTCAGGGCCAACCTTCGTTTCCCATCGAATTGATGGTGAGCTATCTCTACGACTTGATCGCGCGGGGCAATCCGGTGGGGCTGTTCGGCATGGTCAACGTGCTCGAAGGCACCAGCATCGCCCTGGCCACGCACGCGGCCGGCAGCCTCCGCGAGCACCTGCAACTGCCGGAAACCGCCTTCAGCTACCTCAGCTCCCACGGTTCGTTGGACATCGAGCACATGCAGACCTTCCGCGGCCTGATGAACAGGCTCGAAGACCCCGCCGACCAGGCGTCTGTCATCCATGCCTCGAAAGTGGTGTACCGGCTGTACGCCGACATGTTCCGTGGTTTGCCGCGCAACGGGGAGAAACTGCATGCGCCTGTCTGAAGCTCGCGTCGTGCTGACCGGTGCCAGCGGCGGCATCGGCCTGGCCATCGCCACGGCGTTGTGTGCCAGTGGCGCCCGGGTACTGGCGGTCGCTCGCCATCGGCAACCGCTGGAACCGTTGCTGGCGCAATACCCGAACAACCTGTGCTGGATCGGCGCAGACCTGACGCTGGGCGCCGAGCGCGCCGAAGTGTTGGCCGAGGCCCAGAGCATCGGTGGCATCAACCTGTTGATCAACGCCGCCGGGGTCAACCAGTTCGCGATGCTCGAACAGCTGGACGACAGCGATATCAACGCCATGCTGGCGGTCAACGTCGGCGCACCAATCTGCCTGACTAGAATCCTGCTGCCCCTGCTCAAACAGGCCTCCAGCGCCATGGTGGTCAACGTCGGTTCGACCTACGGCTCCATCGGCTATCCGGGCTATGCCAGTTACTGCGCCACCAAATTTGCCCTGCGCGGTTTTTCCGAGGCGCTGCGTCGGGAACTGGCGGACACCCGGGTCAGCGTTCTCTATGTTGCCCCGCGCGCCACCCGCACCAGCATGAACAGCCCGGCAGCCCAGGCGCTCAACGATGCGCTCAAGGCCAACGTCGATGACCCGCAAACCGTAGCCGCCGCGGTGATCCACGCCATCGCCGGCGACCGCCGCGACCTGTACCTGGGCTGGCCGGAACGCTTTTTCGTACGCCTCAACAGCCTGCTGCCCAACGTCGTGGATCGCGGCTTGCGCAAGCAATTGCCATTGATTCGCCGCCTGAGCCAGAAACCCGACCAGGAGAATCCAAAACCATGAAAACACTCGTCGCTTGCCTGCTGTTGGGCGCCTTGAGCCAAAGCGCCTGGGCGCTGGATGCCGCCGATCAGCAACGCCTGAACGGCATCCAGCAGAGTTGGGCCCATATCCAGTACGAGCTGCCCGAAGGACAACGCGAGGCCGCCTTCGAAAAACTGGCCACTGAAGCCACAAACTTTACCCATCAACGCCAATCGGTGGCCGAGGCCTGGATCTGGTCCGGCATCGTCACCAGCAGTTGGGCCGGTGCCCAGGGCGGGCTTGGCGCACTGAGCAAGGTCAAGGACGCCAAGGCCGACCTGGAAAAAGCCCTGGCCCTGGACCCCAAGGCGTTGCAAGGCTCGGCCTATACCAGCCTCGGTGCTCTGTATGACCGCGTGCCGGGCTGGCCCATCGGCTTCGGCGACTCGGACAAGGCCGATCAACTGCTCGAAGTCGCCCTGCGCTTGAACCCCAATGGCATCGATCCCCTGTACTTCTGGGGCGATCACCTTTACCGTCAAAAGCGCTACGCTGAGGCCAGGACGGCATTGCAAAAAGCCCTGCAAGCCGCCCCCCGCCCCGGCCGGGAAACGGCGGACGCCGGACGGCGCAAAGAGATCGAAACCTTGCTGGTGGACGTCAACAAGAAACTCGACTGACAGGAGTCCCTGTGCGTTTACTACTGATTGAAGATGACGTGGCCCTGGGCGAAGGCATTCATCAGGCCCTGGGCCGCGAGGGCTACACCGTCGACTGGGTGCAGGACGGCAGCAGTGCCTTGCATTCGCTGCTCAGCGAGTCCTTTGATCTGGCGGTGCTCGACCTCGGCCTGCCGCGCATGGACGGCCTGGAGGTCTTGCGCCGCTTGCGCGACAGCGGCTCGAATCTTCCGGTACTGATCCTGACCGCCCGCGATGCCACCGAAGACCGCATCGCCGGGCTCGACGCCGGCGCCGACGACTACCTGATCAAACCCTTCGACCTGGCCGAACTCAAGGCGCGCCTGCGAGCCTTGCTGCGACGCAGCGCCGGTCGCGCCCAGGCGCTCATCGAGCACGGTGGCATCAGCATCAACCCAAGCACCCAGCAAGTCAGCTATCAAGGCCAGCCGGTGGCGCTGACACCCAAGGAATATCAACTGCTGCACGAACTGCTCTCGCCGCCGGGGCGGGTCATGACCCGCGATCAACTGATGCAATTGCTCTACGGCTGGAACGAAGAAGCCGAAAGCAACACCCTGGAAGTGCACATCCACCACCTGCGCAAGAAATTTTCCACCGATCTGATCCGCACCATCCGCGGTGTCGGCTATCTGGTGGAGGAGCGTCGATGACTTCGATCCGGCGTCGCACCCTGACGCTGATCATCGGCCTGATGCTCGCTGGCCTTGCGGTGATCAGCACCTTGAACCTGCATGACAGCAACCACGAAATCGCCGAAGTCTATGACGCCCAACTGGCGCAGAACGCGCGGCTGCTGCAGGGCGTGCTGCGCATGCCGCTGGCGAGCAAGGAACACACCGAGCTGTACAAGGCGTTCAACAAGGCCTTGGGCGAAGCCGAACCGCGGGTGGACGGTCACCCTTACGAGACCAAGATTGCTTTTCAGGTGTGGGACCGTCATGGCGAGGTGCTGGTACACACCGCCAGCGCACCCTCTTTCACGGCGCCGCCGTCGACACCCGGTTTCAGCGATGTCGTGGACATGAACGACCGTCACTGGCGTGCCTTCCTGCTGGAGGACAAGCAGAACGACCTGCGGATATGGGTCGGTGAGCGCGATGACGTCCGCGCGGACCTGGTGGACCGGATCGTACGCCACACCCTGGGGCCCAACGTCCTGGGCAGCCTGATTCTGGCGGCGATGGTCTGGCTGGCGATCGGCTGGGGGCTCAAACCGCTGGCTGACATGGCGGCAACCCTGCGGGCACGGCACAGCGGTTCGCTGGAACCCTTGCAACTCAAGCCCCTGCCCAGCGAGCTCGAACCGATGCAAGCGGCGCTCAACCGCATGCTCGCGCAGATTCAGGAAGTGCTTGGCCGGGAACGGCGCTTCATTGCCGACGCGGCCCATGAAATGCGCACGCCCCTGGCGGTGTTGCGGGTGCATGCGCAAAACCTGCTGGAGGCCGGTACCGAGGCGCAGCGACGCGAGTCCCTGGAATTTCTGATTTCGGGCGTCGATCGCACCAACCGCCTGGTCAATCAGTTGCTGACCATGGCCCGCCTCGAACCCAAGGCCACCTCTGCACCACTGCGCACCATTGACCTGACCCAGGCCATCCGCGACAGCCTGATACAGCTCACACCCTGGCTGCTGAGCAAGCGCCTGGAGCTGGCATTCGATGTCAGCGAGCAGCCCTGCAGAGTGAGCACCGACGCTGCCGCCATCGACATCGCCCTGAACAACCTGATCACCAACGCAGCGAATTTTTCCCCCGAGGGCGGTGTTATCTCCGTGCAGTTGAGCCAGGCCGAGGGGTTTTATCACCTGAGCGTCGAAGATCAGGGGCCGGGCATCGACGAAGCCGATCGCGCTCGCCTGTTCGAACGCTTCTACAGCCGTGGCAACCACCAGGGCGCAGGGCTGGGCCTGACCATCGTCAACACCATTGCCACTCGACTGGGCGGCCGTATCACGCTGGTCAACCGCCCGGAGGGTGGCTTGCGCGCCGTGCTGTCGATTCCGCAAAGCCTGTGAACACATCGCACTCCCGTGTAGGAGCGAGCTCGCTCGCGATGCACCCTAGAACCCCGCGGGTTATCAGACGCCCCGCGTTATCGTTGACGACCATCGCGAGCGAGCTCGCTCCTACAGGGGGGTGGTACCGAGCAGCAGGTTCTGTTCGCGCTCGCAGAGCTCCACCACGTAATCCCACATCACCCGCAACCGCACGGACTTGTGCAACTCACGGCGGGTGCTGATCCAGTAGCTGCGCAGGATGCTTTCCTCGGCGAACAACGGCACCAGCATCGGGTCGGCGCTGGCCATGTAGCATGGCAGCACGGCGATGCCGAGACCGGCGCGGGCGGCCTGTTGCTGGGCGATGACGCTGGTGCTGTGGAAGACCACCTGCGGGTTGCGGCAGAAGCTATTGAGAAACATCAGTTCCTGACTGAACAGCAAGTCGTCGACATAGCCGATCCAGGCATGCCGCGCCAAGTCTTCGCGGGTGCGCAGCGGCGGCGCCTTGTTCAGATAATCCTGGCTGGCATAGAGCGCCAGGCGATAGTCAGTGAGCTTGCGGGTGACCAGCATGTCGGCGGCCGGGCGCTCCAGGTGAATGCTGATTTCCGCCTCGCGGTTGAGAATGCTGACGAAACGCGGCACCGCCACCAGTTCCACCTCCAGCCCCGGATAACGCTCGAACAAGCCGTTCATGCGACTGGCCAGGAACATGATGCCCAGCCCTTCGGTGACCCCGACGCGGATCTTGCCCAGCGGCGCCGTGGACTGGGTGATTTCCTCCTGGGCCAGCAGGGCGACGTTTTCCATGGCTTCGGCATGCTTGAGCAGCGCTTCGCCGGCCGGGGTCAGTTCATAACCCTGGGCATGCTGGACGAACAGCGCCGTACCCAGGCTCTTTTCAATGGCCTCGATATGCCGGGCAACGGTGGCATGGGTGGTGTTCAAACGGCGGGCGGCAGTGAGCAAACGCCCGCTACGCTGAAGCTCGAGAAAAAACCGCAGGTCATTCCAGTCGAACATGAATCATCCTTGGGTCGGTCGATTGAACGCACTGTTTAAAAACGCACAGCCGCTGCGTAAAAACTAACATTCTTTTAACGAAAGCTAACAACTAGGATGCAAACCATAAGAACAACAACACGAGGTCAGGGATGCCAACTTCCCTTGATGAATTCGACTACATCGTGGTCGGGGCCGGGCCGGCCGGCTGCCTGCTGGCCAACCGGCTATCGGCCAACCCGCAACACCGGGTCCTGCTGCTCGAAGCCGGTGGGCGCGACAACTATGCCTGGATTCACATCCCCGTCGGCTATCTGTTCTGCATCGGCAACCCGCGCACCGACTGGTGCTTCAAGACCCAAGCGCAGCCCGGCCTGCAGGGCCGTACCCTGAGCTATCCCCGGGGCAAGGTGCTGGGCGGCTGCTCCTCGATCAACGGCATGATCTACATGCGCGGCCAGGCCGGCGATTACGATCGCTGGGCCGCCGAGGGCAACCCCGGCTGGCGCTGGCAGGACGTGCTGCCGCTGTTCAAGAAAAGCGAAAACCACTTTGCCGGCGATTCCGAGTTTCACGGTGCCAGCGGCGACTGGCGGGTTGAACGCCAGCGCCTGTCCTGGCCGATTCTGGATGCGTTTCGCAGTGCCGCCGAGCAAAGCGGCATCGCCAGCATCGATGACTTCAACCAGGGCGACAACGAAGGTTGCGGCTACTTCCAGGTCAATCAGAAGGCCGGTATCCGCTGGAACGCGGCCAAGGCGTTTCTCAAACCGATCCGCCATCGCACCAATCTGACGGTGCTGACCGGGGTCGAGGTGGACCGGGTGCTGCTGGAAAACGGCCGCGCCGACGCGGTCAGCGTGCGCCATCAGGATCAGGCGAAAACCCTCAAGGCCCGCAGGGAGATCATTCTGTGCGCCGGTTCCATCGGTTCGCCGAGCATCCTGCAGCGCTCAGGAATAGGCCCTCGGCCATTGCTGCAACGCCTGGGCATCGGCGTCGCCCATGAGTTGCCGGGGGTCGGTGGCAACCTGCAGGATCACCTGCAACTGCGGCTGATCTACAAGCTGCAGAACGCCCGCACCCTCAACCAGATCGCCGGCAGCCTGTGGGGCAAGATGGGCATGGGCCTGCGCTATCTGTACGACCGCAGCGGCCCGCTGTCCATGGCGCCCAGTCAGTTGGGGGCCTTTGCCCGTTCGGGGCCGGAACAGACGTCGGCCAATCTTGAGTACCACGTGCAACCCTTGTCCCTGGAGCGTTTCGGCGAACCGCTGCACGCCTTCCCGGCGTTCACCGCCTCGGTCTGCGACTTGCGTCCGCAAAGCCGTGGCCGCGTGGAAATTGGCTCCGCCGATCTTCGGGATGCGCCGTTGATCCAGCCCAATTACCTGAGCCATCCAGAGGATCTGCGGGTCGCCGCCGACGCCATCCGACTGACCCGGCGCATTGTCGCCGCCCCGGCCCTGCGGGCGTTCAAACCGGTCGAATACCTGCCCGGCGACAGCCTGCAAAGCGAAGAACAACTGCACGAAGCCGCCGCGCGGATCGGCACCACGATTTTCCATCCAGTGGGCACCTGCCGCATGGGCAACGACACCGAAGCGGTGGTCGATGCGCAACTGCGCGTGCACGGCATCCCGGGCCTGCGCATCGCCGACGCCTCGATCATGCCGCGCATCACCTCGGGCAACACCTGTTCGCCTACGCTGATGATTGCCGAGAAAGCGGCGCAACTGATCCTCAACCCAGACACAAGGAACATCACCCCGGCAATGGAGTTGGTCACCAGTTCTTGATTCATCTGATTTATGGACAAACGCGGCACCGGCCCACAAGGCAGGCGCCGACAGTGGAACAACAAAAACAATCACTGTGAGGGATACCGATATGTCAGAACATGTACAGCCCCTGGAAGCCGTGCGCAGCGCGGGCACCAGCCGGGACACCCAGAAAGTCATCTTCGCCTCGTCACTTGGCACGGTGTTCGAGTGGTATGACTTCTTCCTGTATGGCGCCCTCGCGGCGGTGATCAGCAAACAGTTCTTCGCCGGGGTCAACGACACCACGGCGTTCATCTTTGCCCTGATGGCCTTCGCCGCCGGATTTGTCGTCAGACCATTCGGCGCGCTGGTGTTCGGTCGCCTGGGGGACATGATCGGACGCAAGTACACCTTCCTGGCCACCATCGTCCTCATGGGCCTGGCGACCTTCTGTGTCGGCCTGCTGCCCACCTACGCCAGCATCGGCATCGCCGCGCCGATCATCCTCGTGGTGCTGCGCATGCTTCAAGGCCTGGCTTTGGGCGGTGAATACGGCGGCGCCGCCACCTATGTTGCCGAACATGCGCCCATGGGCAAGCGCGGCTTCCACACCAGCTGGATCCAGTCCACCGCGACCCTCGGCCTGTTGCTGTCGCTGCTGGTGGTGCTCGGTTGCCGCTACTTCACCGGCGATCAGTTCGAAGTCTGGGGCTGGCGCATTCCGTTCCTGTTCTCGATCATTTTGCTGGGCATCTCGACCTGGATCCGCATGAGCCTGCACGAGTCGCCGGCCTTCGTGAAAATGAAAGAGGAAGGCAAGCTCTGCAAATCGCCGATCCGCGACTCCTTCGGCAAATGGGAAAACCTGAAAGTCGTGCTGATCGCCCTGTTCAGCATCAACGCCGGGCAAGCGGTGACCTTCTACGCGGCGCAGTTCTATGTGCTGTTCTTCCTCACCCAGTTCTTGAAAATGGACCCGGCCGTGGCCAACGGCCTGTTGATCGTCAGCGTGACGCTGGGTGCGCCGTTCTTCATTTTCTTCGGCTGGCTGTCGGACAAGGTCGGGCGCAAGCCGGTGCTGATGATCGGCCTGTTGCTGGCCACCGCGCTGTACTTCCCGATCTTCAAGAGCCTGGCCCACTACGCCAATCCGGCCATCGACCAGGCCAGCCGCCAGGCCCCGATCACCGTGCTGGCCGACCCGGCCACCTGCACCTTCCAGTTCGACCCGGTGGGCAAGGCGAAATTTGACAGCCCGTGCGACAAGGTCAAGACCTTCCTGGTCAAGCAGGGCCTGCCGTACCACAGCGCAGCGGCACCGGCCGGCAGTGGTGTGCTGGTCAGCGTGGGCGATGTGAAGATCGACGGTTTCGACGAAGCCGCCCTGCGCGGCGCGGTCACGCTTGCCGGCTACCCGCAGCAGGCTGACATGCAGCAAATCAACAAACCGATGATCGTGGCGCTGATCGTTGCGCTGATCGCCATCTCCGCCATGTGCTACGGCCCGCTGGCGGCGCTGATGGTCGAACTGTTCCCGACGCGCATCCGCTACACCTCGATGTCCCTGCCCTACCACATCGGCAACGGCTGGTTCGGCGGCTTCCTGCCCACCGTGTCGTTCGCGCTGGTGGTGTACACCGGAGATATCTTCTACGGGCTGTGGTACCCGGTGCTGGTGACCGGGGTGAGCCTGGTGGTGGGGATGCTGTGCCTGCGTGAGACGCGCAATGTCGACCTGGACAAGAACTGAGGCGAGGTAACGCAGACCACTGTGGGAGCGGGCTTGCTCGCGAAGACGTCGTGTCAGTCAACATCATTGGCGACTGACACACCGCTTTCGCGAGCAAGCCCGCTCCCACAAGGTCAAGGCTTGAAGATCACTCGTCGAGTTCGACCACTTCAAATTTCACCTGGTCCGGGTAGAACGCCACATAGTCTTTGATCTGCGACACCGACACCTTCGGATTCTCGTAACTCCACACCGCATTCGCCCCTTCATGCCCCGGCACCTGCAAACTGAAATAACTGGCATCGCCCTTGTACGGGCAATAGCTGGTGTGATCGGTGCGGGCGTAATACTTCTCGTCGATGTCTTCGCGCGGCACGTAGTACACCGGCGAGTAGTTGGCTTCCAGCAGCACCAACGCGCGGGAAGACGCCGCCACCTGGATGCCGTGGAACTTCACCAACAGGCAGCCGGGTTGCTCGGCGATGGTGATGACAGGACTGGGACCGGTGCTTTTCATGGAACACATTCCTCATGACGATGATTGACCCTGTGGGCGCGTGGCTTGCCCGCGAAGGGCTGCACAGCAGCCCCAAAACCTGAGACCACGATCAAACAGGTATAACTCAAATTCCCCCCTCACGACGGCCTCACAGCCAAACGGGCTTTTAAAACCTTCTTCACACACACGCTGTACATCCATACAGATAAAGATTGCCGCCGCGCGCATCAACCGCCATCCTGTGCACCTCCCGGACACTGATCGACGATGGTGGTTATGCGGCTGTACCTTTGCGAAAAACCTTCCCAGGCCAAGGACATTGCAACCGTGCTCGGCGCCAGGCGCCGTGGCGATGGCTGCTGGCTGGGAACGGACGTCACGGTGACCTGGTGCATCGGCCATCTGCTGGAAACCGCGCCGCCGGATGCCTACGACGCTCGCTACAAGCGCTGGGTGCTGGCAGACCTGCCGATCATCCCGGACAAATGGAAGATGACCGTCAAGCCGCGCACCGCCAGTCAGTACAAAGCAGTCAAGCGCCTGCTGGGTGAAGCTTCGGAACTGATCATTGCCACCGACGCCGACCGTGAGGGCGAAATGATCGCCCGGGAACTGGTGGAGCATTGCCGCTATCGCGGGCCGATCCGCCGCTTGTGGCTGTCGGCGCTGGACGATGCCTCGATCCGCAAGGCCCTTGCCGCACTCAAGCCAGGCGCCGAAACCTTCAGCCTGTACCACTCCGCGCTAGGGCGCAGCCGGGCCGACTGGCTGATCGGCATGAACATGAGCCGCCTGTTCACCCTGCTGGGGCGCCAGTCCGGTTATCAGGGGGTGTTGCCGGTGGGCCGCGTGCAGACCCCGACCCTGCGGCTGGTGGTGGACCGCGACCGCAGCATCGCCGATTTCGTCCCGGTGCCCTATTGGGCCATCGACGTGCAACTGCTGCACGACGGCACCCCGTTCACCGCGCAATGGCGCGCCCCTTCCGACAGTTGCGACGACCAGGATCGCTGCCTGAACCAGCCGCTGGCGCAGCAAGCTGCAGCGGCCATGATGGGCGCGGCCAGTGCCAGGGTGATCAAGCTGCGCACCGAGCGCATGCGTGAAGTGGCGCCGCTGCCGTTCGACCTGGGGACCCTGCAGGAAGTCTGCTCGAAGAAACTCGGCCTCGGCGCCCAGGAAACCCTGGATATCGCCCAGTCGCTCTACGAAACCTACAAGGTCATCACCTACCCGCGCAGCGACTGCGGCTACCTGCCCCTGAGCCAGCACAGCGAAGCGCCGGCGATTCTGGCGGCATTGCGCCAGGCCGACCCAACGCTCGACGCCCTGCGCGACCATTTGGAGCCGCAGCGTCGTTCGCGAGCCTGGAACGACGCCAAGGTCAGTGCGCACCACGGCATCATTCCCACCGCCGCGGCGAAGAACCTCGAACGCCTGGCGGGCAAGCAGCGCGCCGTCTACACCCTGATCCGCGCCCGCTATCTGGCGCAGTTCCTGCCCCACCACGAATACGACCGCACCCAGGCCGACTTCGACTGCGCCGGCCAGGCCTTGCGCGCGGTCGGCAAGCAGATCGTCGAACCCGGTTGGAAACGCGCCCTGCCCGAAGCCCTGGCGCCAGCCAAGGGCCGCGAAGCGCCTGCCCCGCAAACCTTGCCGCACCTGCGCGAGGGCATTGATTGCGCGGTGGCCAACGTCCAGCTCAAGGACCTGTGGACCCAACCGCCCAAACCCTTTACCGAAGGCGACTTGATCAAGGCCATGAAAAACGTCGCCAAGCTGGTGGAAGACCCGCTGCTCAAACAAAAGCTCAAGGACACCACCGGCATCGGCACCGAAGCGACCCGCGCCTCGATCATCCAGGGCCTGCTGGACCGTGGTTACCTGATCAAGAACGGCAAGGCCCTGGCCGCCACCCCCGCCGCCTTCAGCCTGATCGACGCCGTACCGCGGGCCATTGCCGACCCGGGCACCACCGCGATTTGGGAACAGGCGCTGGACATGGTGCAGAGTGGAGAAATGAGCCTGGAGGAGTTCGTCACCAAACAGGCGGCGTGGATGAGCAAGCAAGTGGCCCGCTGCGCCGGGATGAGCATGACCATCACCGGTCCCGCCAGCCCTGCAGGGCGCGGTGCGACCCCGTGGAAAAACAAGCGCAAGCCTGGCAAGCGCAAGGCTGCGACCGCATCCAAACGACCCGCCAAGACATCAAGCAAAGGCTGAAGCCTGACGCAATTTCTGTGCTAAGGGAGCTCTTGGTGGCAAGGGAGCTTTTATGACAAGGCAGCTTTTGTGACAAGGCAGCTTTTGTGACAAGGCAGCCTTTGTGACAAGACAGCTTTTTGTGACAAGGGAGCTTTTGTGCCAAGGCAGCCTTTTGTGACAAGGGAGCTTTTGTGCCAAGGCAGCCTTTTGTGACAAGGGAGCTTTTGTGCCAAGGCAGCTTTTTGTGACAAGGGAGCTTTTGTGGCGAGGGAGCTTGCTCCCGTTGGGTCGCGAAGCGGCCCTTTTTGTTGCCCGAAAAGCGGGGACCGCTGCGCGCTCCAGCGGGAGCAAGCTCCCTCGCCACAGGGGGCCTCGTTGCTCGGCCTATCCTTGGTTGATGTATCCAGGAGCCCCTTCGATGAAAACCATTGAACTGCACCCCACCCAATGCGACGACCTGCCAATCATCGAAAACCTGATGCAGTTCTACACCTACGACTTCAGCCAATGGCTGCCGCTGGAACTGGGCGAACACGGCTTTTTCAATCTCCAACCCCTGACCGACTATTGGCGAAACCCCGCAACCCGACCGTTTCTGATCCGAGTCGACGGCGAACTCGCCGGATTCGTGACCGTGGACAACGCCACCTGCTTGCCCGACGCCGAATACAACATCGGTTACCTGTTCGTCGCACGACGCTTTCGTGGCCAGGGTGTCGCGACTTTTGTCGTTTCCACCCTCTTGAGTCGATTTCCCGGTCAGTGGCAAATTTTGCATCTGGCGGCCAATCTGCCTGCGGCGCAGTTCTGGAAGGCAGTCATTCCGAGGCTCGCAGCGCAAGACGTCAGCCAGCATCACCTGACGATCGACGCCAATCCATGCGTCGTTTATCGCTTTGCCGGCTCACCCGCCTGACCCCGCCACATCCCTTCCCTAATTCCAAATCGACTTTGTCCGACAATATGTAGTGACCAAAAATAATCACTACAAAACCGTTGACGCCTTCGATTTGCCCTTGCATGATGCAGACGTCTCCCCGATCGGGAGTACAGGCAACACGTTTGAGCAAGCTCGTCTGACCGCCGAGCTGTTTTTTCCGGATACACGCTGCCCACAAGGCAGATTGAAGAAGCTGACCTGGCCTGAACGTCCAGTACAAGGACGAGAAGCGCTGGCGATCCATCCTCATGACGCTTGTGGCCGAGCCTGAAAAGGTCGGCAGGGCCAAAAGGTTATCGCCGCTTCTCTTCGTTGTGACGCTATTGCGTAGCAGTTATTCAACACGACTACATGCAACAGACGCAGGACCTCGCCACTTGCGGCGAACGACTGCTGACGTCCTGGTTTCGGTGCCAGGGATCAACTAACCGATGGGCTACTTGTATTAGCGAATCAACTTTGAAAGATCACCAAATGGTCAAGGGGGCTCTACCATGAATCTGAACAATCAACCGACTATCGAAGAACTGGCTCGTATGTTCGCTGCGAAAAAAGACAGCCACGACAGCCATATTCTGTGGATCAGCAAATCGGGCCAGGTGCATATCGACAGCCTGTCGCCCTACGCCCACGAAGCGGAGTTCGACCAGAACAACCAGAACCTGCTGGCCCGCCTGAAGATGTACCGTCGCGGCCAGGGCTATGTCGGCAAGAAAGCCGCAGCCGACAAGGACTTCATCGGCAATGTTCTGCAAACGCTGAAACAGGCCTGGGATTCGCTGCAGAACAACAACGAAGTTCGGGTGATTGACCGGTTCTACTAATTGAAATGAGTCATCGCTGACTCATAAATAAAAAGGGCCTGCTCCCAATAAGAGCAGGCCTTTTTTTATTGCCTCGAATACCTGCCCGGCACCGATCAATTTGTGGGAGCGGGCTTGCTCGCGAAGGCGTTGTGGCAATAGGCACAAAAGTCGACTGACCCGACGCATTCGCGAGCAAGCCCGCTCCCACAGGGTCTGTGGTGGTGGCGGAAATCGGGGGGCCCATCCATAGGTGTCACTTATGCGCAGCATTGGATATCGGTCTTGGACGCTATGCGAGGATCGGCAGAAGATGACTCCACACCCAAGCACAACCCCCCTGCTACCGGAGAGTCATCATGCAACAGTCCCACGCTTACAACGACACCAGCCTCGAACTGACCGCCAAGATCCTCGATGCCAAGGCGCGCAAGAATCTGTCCTTCGAACAAGTGACCGAAGGCACCGGCCTGGGTCTGGCTTACGTCACCGCCGCCCTGCTCGGCCAGCACCCACTGCCTGAAGCGGCCGCCAAAGTGATCGGCGAAAAACTCGACCTGGACGCCGACTCGATTGCCCGCCTGCAAATCATCCCGCTGCGCGGCAGCCTCGATGGCGTCCCGACCGACCCGACCATCTACCGCTTCTACGAAATGATCCAGATCTACGGCACCACCCTGAAAGCCCTGGTTCACGAGCAGTTCGGCGACGGCATCATCAGCGCGATCAACTTCAAGCTGAACATGAAAAAAGTCGAAGACCCTGAAGGCGGCCACCGTGCGGTGATCACCCTCGACGGCAAGTTCCTGCCGCTGCGTCCGTTCTAAGCGATCACACACTATCTGGTAGCGGCTGCCCCGCAGCCGCTACAGAACCAAAACAAGAGGAAGCTCCCATGAAAGCGCTCATCGAAGGTTTTTTGAAGTTTCAGAAAGAAGTCTTTCCACAACGCACCGACCTGTTCAAACACCTGGCCACCACGCAACACCCCGGCACACTGTTCATCACCTGTTCCGACAGCCGTGTAGTGCCAGAGCTACTGACCCAGCAAGAACCCGGTGAGCTGTTCGTGATCCGTAATGCCGGCAACATCGTGCCGTCCTACAGCCCGCACCCAGGTGGTGTGTCGGCCACCGTCGAATACGCCGTCGCTGTGCTGGGCGTGACCGATATCGTGATCTGCGGCCATTCCGATTGCGGCGCCATGACCACTGTCGCCAAGTGCAAATGCGTCGATCACCTGCCTGCGGTCGCTGGCTGGTTGCAACACGCCGAGTCGGCGAAAGTCATCAACGAGGCGCGCCCTCACGCCAGTGAAGCCGCCAAAGTCAGTTCGATGGTGCGTGAAAACGTCATCGCCCAACTGGCCAACATTCAGACTCACCCGAGCGTGCGCCTGGCCCAGGAGAAAGGTCAGTTGAAATTGCATGGCTGGGTCTACGACATTGAGACCGGCTCGATCGATGCGCTCGACGGCAGCAGCCGCCGCTTCGTATCGCTGGCCGAGCACCCGACCACCGTTGCTGTGTTTAGCCAGGCAGTGGATGCGGCGTAAGTAACGCTGTAGCAGCTGGCGCCAGCTGCTACACGTTGCGTGGCTTTAGCGTTTGACGCCCAGATCACTCTGCGTCATACGGCTGCGAATGGTGAACACACCGTCGCCCGATAGAATCGCGCTACGGGCAAACAGTCGCCCGCTTTCCCAGTTCGACAGGCCCAGTTCCGGCTTGTTGAGCGCGTACTGTCCGTCTACCCAACGGGTGATGCCGTTACCGACAAACGGCGCGTTGACCGCGTTGTAGAAGCGTTCCTGGATCGCCGCGTCTTCGCTGATCAGTGACACGGTGAACTGCGGGCTGTAGCGATTGAACAAGGCGATGGCACTGTCCAGGTCGTCGACGATCTTCAGACTGACTTCCGGGGTTTCCTCCCACTCCCACTCGCGACCCAATTGATCTTCCGGCAGCGGTTCGGCCAAGGCTTCAGTTTGATAGCCCTCAGCGCGGTACACCTCGACGGTTGCACTCTGCCAGTCGGCGGGCAGGAACCCTTCACTGCCTTCGACGATGTGCAGTTTGCAGCCCTGCCCCCGGGCCTTGCCGGCCTGTTGCAGCGCATCCAGAAACAACGGCACCAGTTCAGCCGCGCGGTCGCGGTGGATCAGGCACACGTTCAGGGTGTTGCAGACCTTGCGGTCCAGGGAGTTGCGCACGACGGCGGCGAAACGCGTGACATCGGCGTCGGCATTGGCAATCAACCAGGCGCCACCGGTGCCGTGCAGGCTCACAGCGGTGCCGGCCTGTTGCGCAATGCTGCCCAACTGGCTGACTGCACGGCCCGAACCCCGGGCCACGGCCAGGGACAGACGGCGGTCGGCGAACATCGCCCAACCGGCGGCGTGGTTGACGCTTTCGACCAACGACACCGCGCCGGCCGGCAGCCCGGCATCGCTCAGCGCCGGGTTCAGCGCATGGGTCACGATGGCTTGCGCGGTGCCCAGCGCATCGCTGCCAATGCGCAGCACGGCGGTGTTGCCGGTGCGCAGTACACCGGCGGCATCGGCGAACACATTCGGCCGGCCTTCGAAAACGAAGGCGACGATGCCCAGCGGTGAAACCACTTGCTCGACTTTCCAGCCGTCATGCTCGACGCAACTGATCACCTTGCCACGGGTGGCCGAGGCATCACGCCAGGCGCGCAGGCCGGCGATCATGTCGCGACGCATGCGCTCATCGGCCAGAAGACGGGTGGTGGAACGGCCACGAGCCTTGGCCCGTTCGATGTCGGCCTGGTTCGCCGCTTCGATCAGCGCCCAGCAATCCGGGGTTTCCAAGCGTTGGGCAAACAGATCGAAAAATTGGCTGATCGCTGGGTCCGACACCGCCGACAGTGCGCCAAACGCCGCCTCGGCACGCTCGATGGCCACCGCTGCCGCCTGTTGGTCGGCCACCGGGATCAGCAACAATTCGCCGCTGACCTGCTCCACCAGCAGGTGGTCACCGGGCTGGAAGCGTGCGGCCAGTTCGGGGCTGACCACAGTGACACGATTACCGGCGAAAGGGATCGGCGTGCCAGCGACTAGACGTTCGAGCGCAAGAGACATGAAGCGGTTACACCATGTAATGGGCGGGCGGAAAATGTATAGCAAAAGTTCTCGAGCGTCACCCGCGCCAGCGCCCGTTTCAGACCAGACGCGAATGCAGCAGGCCCTTGACCGTGCGCATAACCGCGGCGTTGGCCTCTTCCATCTGCCCCACCTGTTTCAGCGTTTCCTCCAGTTCGCCTCGGGCATGGGCGTCCAGCGCCGCCTGACCGCTGCTGTGCACCCGTTTGTGCGGTACCTCCATGCGTCGGAAATCGGCATCGCTCTGCTGAGTCTGGTTCTCTTTGGCGTAGTACCACTGGCCGAACAGGCACTCGGTTTCGTCCGGCAGGATCAACGGCGCATGGGGCTTGGGATTGAGCAGGCGATCGTACACCGCGACTTTCAGCGTCAGTTCCTGCAAGTTGGCCAGCTCGACATTGGACAGCAGGTGCGATTGGTCGATTTCCCGCTGCATCTGCTGCGCTTCGCCATACATGCCGGCCATGGCATCGGCGGCCTGGTCGATCACCGCGCCAAACGCGTGGGAGACCTGGCTCTGTTGCGAAATCGACTGCTTGGCCTGGCTGATTTCCTGTTGGATGGCCGAGGTTTCCTTGACGATTTCCCGGGTCGCTTCGGCGGTTTTTTCCGCCAGCAACCGCACTTCGCCGGCCACCACTGCAAAGCCGCGCCCGGTATCGCCGGCCCGCGCCGCTTCGATGGCGGCGTTGAGGGCCAACAGGTTGGTCTTGCGCGCGATATCGCTGATCAGGTCAACGATGCGATCGATCTCGCTGGCGCGGCCGACCAGGTGAGTGATCACCCCTTCCAGCGCTTGCAGCCCCGCGGCCATGACCCGGGATTGCTCCTGCAGATGGCTGACCTGTTCACGGTTGTCGATGGCCGCTTGGGCCACGGTTTCCGCCCGCTGGTGGTTGAGTTTGAGACGCTGGTTGAGCATCGAGAACGATTCACTGACCGGCGCCAGCGAGTTGCCGCAGGTCAACAGGTGCTGCGCCAGCCCGCGGAAGAAATCCCGGTCGCGCAACTCAGCCTGGCGTGCCGCGACCCGGGCGTCATCGGCACTGTCCACCGGGACCGGCGCTTGCACCGGCATGGTCTGCTCGACGATGTGCCCGGCGGTTTTCCTGCGCCATGTGAAATTCATCCCGACTCCCCTGCGCACTGCGCCCAAAGCTGCGGACAATACGAAGCCCGGATGCAGGACAAAAGATCCAATTTGACGAATTAACGCCACGCAACCCGCACCATTGTTCCCTGTGGGAGCGGGCTTGCTCGCGAAAGCGGAGTATCAGTCGACACATCAGTGACTGACACATCGCTTTCGCGAGCAAGCCCGCTCCCACAGGAGGTTACGTATCTCAGTGTGTACAACCCCGCCCCCGACACAACAAACCTTCAAACCCCCGCGCATACGACACATCGCAGATACACCCGGCTGATGAAATTCACCTGTCGATTGGCCAGGCCGATCCTTGCGCTAAACGGGCCCACCCAAGCCCGACACCCAAAGACTTGAAGGAGAACACCCCATGAGCACTTCGATTTCCTCGGCCGTGAAGGGCCTGCACCTGAACCTTGACCGTGCCGGCACCTGGATCGCGCCACTGACCCTGCGGATCTTCCTGGCCTGGGAGTTCTTCGAGTCGGGCCTGGAAAAATTCAACGGCGAGAACTGGTTTGCCGACATTCAGGATCGCTTCCTGTTTCCGTTCAACCATTTGTCCGCCTCGCTGAACTGGGAAATGTCGATGTGGGTGGAACTGATCTGCGCCCTCGCCCTGCTGGTGGGCCTGGCCACGCGTTTCTCGGCGATCAGCCTGATCGTGGTGACCATCGTCGCCACCGCCGCCGTGCACTGGCCCGCCGACTGGTCGAGCCTGAGCGAGCTGGCCCAGGGTTACTCGATCACCAACAAGGGTTACGGCAACTTCAAACTGCCGCTGATCTATCTGGCGGCCCTGATCCCCCTGGTGCTCAGCGGACCCGGCAAATTCAGCCTCGACACACTGCTGGCCCGGTTCTTCTGGCGTCGCAGCCATGCTTGATTAACCTCTCCCCCTGTAGGAGCGAGCTCGCTCGCGATGGACTCAAGGACACCGCAGCGAGTCAGGCTCAACGCGTTATCGTTAACGACCATCGCGGGCAAGCCTCGCTCCTGCAAGGATCAGGGGTCAGAGCTGGTTGGCCATCGCCATGTTCACGAACCGGGTGTCGAAACGCAGCTTGATATTGTTTTTGTCCCCCAGGGTCGAGCCGTCGGCAAACTGCATGCCCACTGCATCGGCGCTGGTGGCGGCCTGGCCCAGCAACCCTTTGGCGAAGGAGAAGGTGCGCACCTTGTCCATGGTCTTGCGGATCGCGTCGGAGTTGGCGAACTCGAAGGCCGTGGCAGGGGTATAGAACAGCATGGTCTGCGTCAGTTGTTCCTCGTAACCCTTGAGGTCGGTGCCCGAGCGTTCGGCCATCGACGTGCGTGCCGAGATCGCCTGCCCGTCGTTGCCGGACATCAATTGCAAGGTCTCGAACCACGCCCCCACCAGCGCCTTGCCCAGTTCCGGGTTGGCCGCCAGGGTCTGGGTATTGACCGCCATCATGTCGATGATCTCCCCCGGTATCTCTTTGGAAGTGAAGACTTCAACCGCCGTCGGTGACTGCTTCATCACCATGCTCAACTGTGGGTTCCAGAGTGCCGCCGCCGTCACGCCAGCGGTGGAAAACGAGGCCACGGCATCGGCATCTGAGGTGTTCATGATCTTGATGTCGCGCTGGCTCATCCCGTGAATGTCCAGGGCCCGGGACATCAGGTAGTCGGACACCGACAGTTCCACCAGATTGACCTGCTGGCCCTTGATGTCGGCGAACGTCTTGCCGTGCTTGAGCACGATGGCGTCGTTGCCGTTGGAGTAATCCCCCAGGATCAGCCCCGTGGTATCGACACCGTTGGCACTCGGAATGGTCAAGGCATCCATGTTGGTCATGCCGCAAGCATCGAATGCGCCGGCGGCGTATTGGTTGATCGACTCGATGTAGTCATTGAGCTGCACCAGTTCGATCTTGATCCCGTACTTTTTTGCCCACTTGTCGATGATCCCGTGTTCGCTGGCATAGCCCCAGGGCATCCAGCCGGAATAGATCGACCAGGCGACCTTGAATTCCTGCTTTTTTTCCGCGGCTGATGCGCCAGATGCCAGACAGCACAACGCCAACAGCAGCACTGCAACACGATTGAACACGCACGAGAATGCCTTCATGGAAACCTCACGGATGATGAATGGAGTGAAATGATGGGTCAGAAGAGCGGCTGGGTGTAGCGGCTCAACGTGGGCGATTCGCGCGCGTACCACTGCTCGGCGCTGCCGCTCAAACCTGTGGCCTGGGCGAAACTGACGCAGGGTTCCAGGGTGTCGATGATGAACAACCGTTCGCAGGCCCGGCCATCGATCAGCAGCCTCTGGATGACATGAGCGCCATCCACCTCGAGCTCGAAACCCTCAAGGGAAATCAGCGGCTGGCCAACGCGCTGCGCACAGGTCGAAAGGGTCACCTGGTAGCCGTCCGCAATTGAACCCTCGGCCACCGAGGTTTCAACGTTGAACGCCCGGTTCAGCCACACAGGGTCGTCGCCAAAACGCGCGACCAGATCCCGCAGCTGCGCCCCCTCCTGTTCGCCCTCCAGCGGTTGCGCACGGCCGAGCACCATCGCCGCATGATCACCGCACAGGATCAGGCCGCCCCCGCGATGGCGCACAATGCCGCTCTCCAGCTCTCTTTCCACCACCAGGCGCAGACCGATCAAGGCGCCCGGCGCTGAAGATTGCAGACGCCAGTCTTCGACATATGCGCCGCTGGGGGCGAATTCGATCATGCAGTTGCCGATGCGCTTCAACACGGCGGGCTCCGGCCAACGGTTGTGCACCTGCAGGGAGGTCCCGCCATGCCAGCTCAGGGTCTCGCCTTCCCAGGCACACAAGGCCTGCCAGCCTTCGTAGTTGGCCAACCGTTGCAGCTCTTCAACGCTACAGGCTGCCAACGGCTTTGCCGGCACCTGCTGATGTTCCAGCGGCAGGCGCAAATCGATGGTGAAGTTGCGGCTCTGAAACCAGCAGACGTGAGTGCGGGTATCGGTCAAACCATCGGCGAAGCTGATCGCCCGGCGCCTGTAGAACCCCAGCATCCAGTCAGGGACGCCTTGGGCCGGACGTTGCGGGTAGTGCGCGACGAGATCACGAAGGTGCATGTCAAACCTCCTCGCCGACGGCGACACGGCCAAAGGAGGACAACCCCTTCGCCCCTTCCGGCAGGCTCAGCTCGCCCCGGGCCAACCGCTGCTTGAGGTAGCGAAAGGTCTGCAGGGTCTGCGCGTACAGGTGCTCGCCACACACCAGCGGCCCGTAGCGGCCGGGTGATGCCTGGTCGAGCAACTGGGCGATGGGGGCAATGACCGTGTCGTAATCACAGGCACAGAACATCGGGAACGAAAACCGCTCCTGAGCGACCTTGCGCACCCGATGGGCCGTCGCGACATACCGACCATTGCTCAGCACTTCGAGCATGTCGCCGATGTTGATCACGAACGCCCCGTCCACCAGCGGCACATCGATCCACTGCCCTGCCCCGTTCAACACCTCCAGCCCCGGTGCCGTCGGCAGCAAAATGGTGAAGCATTCATAGTCGGTGTGCGCGCCGATACCGGGACGATCTGTCGGTGCCTGCGCGGAAAACGGATAGTGGATCAACCGCAGCTGGCTGGGCGGATGATTGACGTGTTGGCTGATGGCATCTTCGGCCAGCCCCAACGCCAGGGCGAAGCCTCGAAACAGCGTGAGGCTCAGACCGAACACCGCGTCGTAGTAAGCCTTGATGTCTTGCCGGAACCCCGGCAACTCAGGCCAGCGATTGGCCCCCAGCATCGGCCGACGTCCCTGCGGCAACAGGTAATCGAAACCGACATCGAACGCCTCCTTGTGATCGATGCTGCCCTCGACGAACTGCTCTTCACCCTCGGGCACGTAGCCGCTGTGGTTGCTCGAATGGCCGATGTAGTCCTGCATCTTCCGTTCGAGGGGCTGGGCGAAATACTCCACTGTTCGCTGTTTGAGGCGGCTGATGATCTGCGGGTCGATGCCATGCCCGGTGACGTAGAGAAAGCCTGCTTGCGAAGCGGCATCCCCCAGAGCCACGGCAGCCTGACTGCGCTCGGCCAGGCTCGTCGAAAACAGACCGCTGATGTCCACCAACGGCAGGGTCGTGAAAGCCGCATGAGGGGTGATTCGGGGCGTGGGCGCCATAAGTAACCTCCTGATGATTAGTCAAAATGTCACCTGGTCGTCCAGATATCGCAGAGCCCTGAGGCCTCCGGGTCGTCCCGGATGTGCACCTGTCATGGTGCCTGCGGGACAGAGCAAGGTGCGTGCCACGTTCGTCACATCACTCATGCCCACGCTTATGTTGTTGATTCCAATGGAGGGTTAACGCCAGGCCGACCAATGCCGTACTTCAGCCTGACGCGCACAAGGCACCAAAATGAATCCTGCCCGGGTCAATTCGCGGCGAGTGGCGCCCAGTTGAAGCGATAGATTTTCGGCCTTCCCTCAGCGTGGCACTGACCGTTGTCCGCCTCACTCCCGACAATCGACCACGGTTCATGGATGTTTTGTCCCAATGCCCTGGCTGCCTCGGGCTTGAAGCAGTGGCTCAGTACCTCATCGGGCACCAACGCATAATCGTCGGGATGTTCGCGCAACCACTGCGCCGCACGCTCCACCGTGGAATCGAGCATGCCGAAGTGCACGATGGGCTGGCGGGCGAACAGCCAATGGCCTTCGCTCCAGTTCACCAGCACCAGGTTCGCGCCGTGGGTCATGCTGTTGGCCTGGGCCATGAGGGTCTGGTTGGGGTTGGTGCCTTCGCGGACCGGTTCAATGAAACCCCGGGCGAACCAAAGCACGAACCAGGTCGCGACCAGTGCCGGGAACACTCGGCGAAGGCGTGGCCGGCCCTGGAACCAGCGCCGCAGAAGCCAAGGCACCAAGGGCGCGGCCGCCAGTACCAGGGCTGGCAACGCCGGGTAGATGTACAGCTTGCGCTTACCGCTGCTGATGCAGAAGAACAGCACCACCAGCGCCACCCAGCCCAGCAATACCAGCACGCGAGCGTCGCGCTTTTGCAGTTGCCGGCGCCAGGCCGGTACCAGCCAGGGCAACGCCAGCACCAGCGGCAGCCAGTATTGTGGAATGACATTGGTGAAGAAGTACCAGAACGGCTCGCGATGGTGCCACGCGGCGGCATAGCGTCCGGCGGTCTGGCGCAGCAGGATCTCCCGGACATAGGCGATTTCGTCGGCGGTGCCGTTGAAGACGATGGACAAGGCCAGCGGCAGCAGCCAGACCGCAATCGCGGCCAGCATGATCGCAAATCCCAGCAGCCACTTGCGCGCCTCCCCAGGCATCGCCACTGCGCCGGACCAGCCCTTGCGCACCGCGTAGCCATAAGGAATCAACAACAGCGCTGGCAGAAAACCCACACCCTTGGTGATCACGCCAATGCCCATCGCGGCGCAGCCGACGTAAAACCAACGCCATGCCGGCCCCAGCAGCAGGTGCCGCGCCAGTCCGTACAGGCCCAGGGTGGTGAACAGGATCAGGAAACTGTCGATCTGCCCGGTGCGCAGGATGCTGTAGGTCTGGTAGGTCGCCAGGTACAGCAGCGCGGCGATGCGACCGATGCGCGGGTTCCACAACCGGCGCCCCAGGTCGTACACCATGGCGGTGACGGTCGCCGCCGAAAACAGCCCCGGAATATAGAGCGCAAGGTTCGGCAGACCGGTCAGCCAGACGAAGAACGCCACCGTCCACATGAAGATCGGCGGTTTGTCGCCGTAGATTTCCCCGGCACGGTGCGGAATCAGCCAGGAGCCGTTGTGCAGCATCTCCAGGGCGACGCCGAGGAAACGCTCTTCATCGACGTTCTGCGCCTGGCGCAGTCCCAGCCCGGCGCCGATCAACAGCAAGGCGAGCAGCATCAGGCCCAGGCATTCGACCCTGGGCGATAAGGTGCGGCGCATGGCTCAGTCCTCGGCTTTTCGGCTTTTGGCAATCAATTGCAGGTTGCGCAAATACACAATCGAGCCAAAGGCCTGGCCGGCGATGAACACCGGGTCCTGGCGGTAAATGGCATAGGCGAACAGCAAGGTGCTGCCGACGATGCTCAGGTACCAGAAGCTCACCGGGATCACGCTGCGCTTTTTGTATTCGCTGTACAGCCATTGCAGGACGAATCGACCGGTAAAGGCGATCTGCCCGGCAAAACCGATCACCAGCCACAGGGCTTCGCGGGTCATGATCATCCTTCGAGCTCCTGAGGCAAGGCATTGAGCCGCGTGCGTCTGATCAGCCACCACACGCCGACCAGATCGAGAATGCCCACCAGCGCGCGGTCCAGATTGCCGTACTTGGAGACCCCGGCGGTGCGCGGCCGGTGATTGACCGGGTGCACGATCATGCGGCCGTTGTGGCGCTGGATCAGCGCCGGAATGAAGCGATGCATGTGATCGAAATACGGCAGGCGCAGGAACGCCGCTCGCTCGATCAGCTTCAGACCGCAGCCGGTGTCCGGCGTGGCGTCCTTGAGCAGACGGCTACGCAGGTTATTGGCAAAACGCGAGGCCCAGCGCTTGCTGGCGGTGTCGCGGCGGTTGGTGCGGTGCCCGGCCACCAGTTGCACATCGCGGCTGCCACGCACCAGGGCCAGCATGCCCGGGATGTCCGCCGGGTCGTTCTGGCCGTCGCCGTCCAGGGTCGCCAGCCAGTGCCCGCGGGCTTCACGCGCGGCGTGGTAGAGCGAGGTGCTCTGCCCCAGCGAACGCTCATGTTGCAGGATGCGCAAGGCACTGAGGCCATTGTTGCGGATCTGCCGAAGCTCCTGCAGGGTGGCGTCGGTGCTGCCATCGTCGACGACAATGATCTCGTAGGCTTCACCTGCCAGTGCCACACGAATTTCCTCGAGCAACGGCTTGAGGTTGTTCGCTTCGTTTTTCGCTGGAATCAGTACCGATACAAAAATGTCCTGGCTCATGGAGTCTCCCTCGCCTTTTGGTTGTTCCGTTATCAGAGGCGAATGCTTCATATCTGATAAAACCGCCGATACCACTTCACAAATTCCGTCACCCCGGTGGCCACCGGCACCCGGGGTTGAAAGTCGATCCACTGCGTCAGTGCCGAGACGTCCGCCCAGGTCTTGACCACATCGCCAGCCTGCATGGGCATGAAGTTGCGCACGGCCTGCCGGTCCAGCGCCGACTCCAGGCACTGGACAAAATCCAGCAACGCCATGGGCTCGCCGCGACCGATGTTGAACAGGCGGTTGATGCCCTCGCCAGACGGGCGCGTGCGCAGGCGAACGATGCTTTCGACGATGTCGTCGATGTAGGTGAAGTCCCGCGCCATCTGGCCCTGGTTATAGATGTCGATGGGCCGGCCGTTGAGGATGGCATCGGTGAACAGGAATGGCGCCATGTCCGGCCGCCCCCAGGGCCCGTACACGGTGAAGAAGCGCAGACCGCTGGCTTTGAGGCCGTACAGATGGCAATAACTGTGGGCCAGCAATTCATTGGCGCGTTTGGTCGCCGCGTACAACGACACCGGTTGATCGACCGGGTCATCGACGCTGAAAGGCATTTTGCTGTTGGCGCCGTACACCGAGCTACTGGAGGCGTAGATCAGGTGCTCGGGACGATAGTGCCGGCAGGCTTCGAGCATGTTGAGGAAACCCACCAGGTTCGACTGGCCGTAGACATCCGGATTGTCCAGCGAATAGCGCACGCCGGCCTGGGCTGCCAGGTGAATCACGTGGGTAAAGCCGTGGTCGCTGAACAGGGTCAGCAAGGCTTGCTTGTCGACGATGTCGATCTGGCGAAAACTGAAGCCCGGCAAGGACTGCAGTTGGTGCAACCGCGCCTGCTTGAGCCGCACGTCGTAATAGTCGTTGAGGTTGTCGATCCCGACCACCTCGTGACCGTCCTGGCACAAACGCCTGGCGGTATGAAAACCGATGAACCCGGCGGCGCCGGTGACCAGGACCGTCACGAGGCGTCATCCCGGCAGGCGACAGGCGCCGTTTTACCGCTGAAAAACCATGCTTGCTTCATGCTCTGTTTCCGCTCATGACATGTCTAACGCGTTGCTCCGTCATGAAGCTTGTAAAACAGAAACATTTCAGTTTCGGTACGCAGGAACCGTTTCGGCGTTTTTTTCAGCCTGAAAGCGACTACTTCGCATCGCCGCCTTGTGGCTTGTAGAACTTGAACAAACCGATGTTCGCGGTATTGGTGTATTCCTTGGCCCAGTCCGGCTTCACCGTGCGGTCATGGAAATACAACGCGCCTTTGGTGCGGTCCGGCAGTTGCTTGTTGAGCGCCTTGCGCGCGATTTCCTTGGCCATCGAGTACGGCACCTCCTCCTGCACCGAATCGGACTTGCCGTCACACCACCAGGAGAACTGGCAGCTTTTGCTTTCCGATCCCTCCTTGACCACACCGCACACCGTATCGGGAAAACCTTCGTGGCCCAGGCGATTCATGACCACGTTGGCCACCGCTTCCATGTCGGCTGAATCCTTGCCCTTGGCTTCCCAGTAGATGGAGCGGGCCAGGCAGGTGATGGCGTCGTCCAGCGGCGCCTTGCCCGCCGGGTCCACGGCCTGGACTTCAGGTTGGGTAATGGCTTCTGATTTGGGCACCGGTGCGGTGCTGGTATTGTCCGCGGCTTTTTGCTCCAGCACTTGGGCCTTGTCTTCGGCCACTTTTTGTTTTTGTTCTTGATCGTCGGCCAAAGCCGTTGTGGCAAGCAGCGACAATGAAAGACAGGCAGCTATCCAGTCCAGGCGCATGGTCGGATGACTCAGTAGGAATGATCGCCTTAGTGTAGTAGTGAAATGATTGCACCTGCGCCACAACATTCTGGAAAATCCATTGCCTTAAAGGGAACAACTTCGCGCATCATGGGCGCAGTCAGCCAAAGGGGATTTCCATGCATTTCGTATCATCCGTCCTGCGCTTTGCCGGGTTGTCACTGGGCCTGTCACTTGCCGTCACGGCACAGGCGAGCGACGAATCGCAACTGATCGAATCGATCAACCTCTACCGCAGCCAGTTGCAGCGCTGCGCCGGGCAAGTCTCCTCGGAACTGCCGCCACTGGCCGCCGACCCACGGCTGGTGCTGTCCGCCGCCAGCATGGTCAATCTGCAACAGGCCATGGCCAGCGCCAATTACCCGATGAAGAACGTGCAGGCGATCAGCCTGTCCGGCCCGCGGGATGCGGCGTCGGCGATGAAGGCCATCCAGGAAAGCTTTTGCCAGATCGTGCTCGACCCGCAGTTCGTCGATGTCGGCGTCAGCCGTCAGGACCGCGACTGGCGCATCGTGGTGGCGCGCCCTCTGTTGAGCGCACGCCTGGGCGACTGGCAGGCCGAAGGCCAGAAACTGCTGGCCGAACTCAACGTCGCCCGTACCCGCCCCCGCCAGTGCGGCACGCAATCCTTCGCCGCGACTTCGCCGCTGGCCTGGAACGCCACCCTGGCCACCGCCGCCGAAACCCATTCGCGCAGCATGGCCAACAACAACTACTTCGATCACAAGGACCGCGACGGCCGCACCCCGGGCGATCGCGCGGAGCTGGAGGGTTACAACTTCCAGCAGATCGGTGAAAACATCGCCGCCGGGCAAGACAGCGTGCGCAAGGTGGTGGACGGCTGGCTCGCCAGCCCCGGGCATTGCGCCAACCTGATGAACCCGCAATTCAAGGAACTGGGCGCAGCCTACGCGACCGATCCGAAGAGCGATGCGGGGATTTACTGGACGGCGATGTTTGGGGCGCAGTAAGTCCGCTCGACACACCCCTTGTGGCGAGGGAGCTCGCTCCCGCTGGGCTGCGCAGCAGTCCTTCTATTGGGGCTGCTGCGCAGCCCAGCGGGAGCAAGCTCCCTCGCCACGGGCCCTGCTCATAGAGCCTGTCGATCAACCGGTCATTAACAGTGATTGGACGCCCTCCCCAGGCTGCACTTAGTCTGCGCGACAAATCTGTAGTTGATTCAACTGTAGGAGCGAGCTCGCTCGCGATGGACTCATGAGCACCGCGTTCAACCAGGCTGCACGCGTTATCGTTCACGACCATCGCGAGCGAGCTCGCGCCTACAACTCACACGACACCGGGCGAGGAAATCATGTCGGAACGAGTCCTGACCGATGGGTTTGCCAGGCGCGTGGATTATTTGCGCATGTCGGTCACCGACCGCTGCGATTTCCGTTGCGTGTACTGCATGGCCGAAGACATGCAATTTCTGCCGCGCCAACGGGTGCTGACCCTCGAAGAGATTTACCAGGTGGCCCAAAGCTTCGTCGCCCTGGGCACCCGCAAGATCCGCCTGACCGGAGGCGAGCCGCTGATCCGTCCCGGCGTGGTGCAGTTGTGCCAGAAGATCGCCGCCCTGCCCGGCCTGCGTGAACTGTGCATGACCACCAACGGCTCGCAATTGGCCAGGCTGGCCGAGCCGTTGTTCGAGGCCGGGGTCAAGCGCCTGAACATCAGCCTCGACTGCCTGGACCCGCAACGCTTTCGCGAATTGACCCGCACCGGTGATCTGGCGCAGGTGATCAAGGGCATCGACGCCGCCAACAAGGCCGGCTTTCGCCACACCAAGCTCAACTGCGTGGTGATGAAGGGTCGCAACGATCACGAGATCAATGACCTGGTGAGTTTCGCCATCGACCGCAACCTCGACATTTCCTTCATCGAGGAGATGCCATTAGGCTCCATCAGTGAACACAGCCGCGCCGAATCGTTTTATTCCAGCGCCCAGGTCCGTGAGCGGATCGCCGAACGCTACACTCTGATGGACTCCGCCGAGTCCACCCAAGGCCCGTCGCGCTACTGGCGGCTGGCCGAAGCGCCGCAGATTCGCCTGGGGTTCATTTCGCCCCACAGCCACAACTTCTGCGGCACCTGCAATAGGGTACGGCTGACCGTGGAGGGACGACTGTTGCTGTGCCTGGGCAACGAGCATTCGGCCGATCTCAAGGCCATTGTGCGCAGCCACCCCGGTCAGCCAGAGCGCCTGGAAGCAGCCATCATCGAGGCGATGAAGCTCAAGCCTTACCAGCACAATTTCCAACTGAACGACGAGGTCCAGGTCGTTCGCTTCATGAACATGACAGGTGGCTGAACACCATGATCGTCAGACCCAAGCCCAACCTGATCGGCATCCTGACGTCGCTCAAGGGCTCGATCGCCAAACGCATCGCCTGGCGGGCGCTGATGGTGACGTTGCTGGCTTCGGTCATTGTGCTCGTGGAAACGGCGCACCCCAGCTATTTTTCCAAGGTCAGCGCCACGCCGTTCACGCTGCTGGGTCTGTCGCTGTCGATCTTCATGAGCTTTCGCAACAACGCCTGCTATGACCGCTGGTACGAGGCGCGCAAGGCCTGGGGTGACCTGCTGGTGGACATCCGCTCCATGGCCCGAGAAAGCCAGGTCATCAAGGATCAGGCCCAGCGCAATCGCCTGCTCGGCAACCTGTGCGGCTTCGCTCACGCGCTCAATGCCCGGTTGCGCAAGGAGAACGAACTGGCAGCCAGCGGGGCCTGGCTAGACCCTGTGCCGGCGCAAAACGCCGGCGACCTGTGCGGGCGGGTCCTGATGCAGGTCGGGCAACAGTGTTCGACGCTGGCCGAATCCGGCGCGATCAACGAGTGGCGCTATACGCTGATGGCCAACCATCTGACCCGCCTGAGCCAGGTCCAGGCCATTTGCGAGCGGATCAAGCACACGCCGCTGCCCTTCCCCTACACGTTGCTGCTGCACCGCACCATTTACCTGTTCTGCATCCTGCTGCCCTTTGCCATGGCCGAACCCCTGGGCTGGCTGACGCCGCTGTTCACCGCCATCGTCAGCTACACGTTTTTCGGTCTGGATGCGATCGCCGATGCCCTGGAAGACCCCTTCAGCCGAGATGAAAACGCGCTGCCGATCGACGCCCTGGTGCGCATCATCGAACGCGACGTGCTGGCCGCGCAGGGTGTGACACCGCTGCCGCCGTTGTTGGCGCCAGTGGATTTTGTATTGACCTGATTCCGTGGGAGCGGGTTTGCTCGCGACGGCGGCATGTCCGCCAACGAATGACTGTGCGTGCGGACCCGCACGCAATACCGGCGCAGCAATAGACATTTACAGTTGTAACATTCCCACCTAGTATCCAGTCACGCCCGGATGGCTTGTCACCCAAGTCGCCGACGATTCCAATGCTGGAAACATCCGTCATGAACCGCATTGTCAACCTGCCCATGGCCTTGAGCCGCTCCAAACTTCGTCACTCCGCACGTCCGCCGGATAGCCCTCTACTCGGCTGATTGTCTGCCCGAGCCCTCTCCCTTTCGCTATCGCTGCCACTGCACGCCGGAACTTCGTCCGTCGTCGTAACGTGGCCTGAATCCGTGCGCCTGCGTGGCGCCAACGTGAGTGACGAACCATGAAATTCGCAGCCCTTGAACACGCCCGGACTTTTCTGGCGAACAACCCCGATATCGACATGATCGAGCTGTTCATCCTCGATGCCAACGGCGTACCGCGGGGCAAACTGTTGCACCGCGAAGAACTGCTGGCGGTGTATGAAAGCGGCCGCCCACTGCCCAGCACTATCCTCGGCCTGACCCTGCAGGGCGACGATGTCGAGAACTCCGGGCTGGTGTGGGACGTGGGCGATATCGACTGCCGCGCCTACCCCCTCGAAGGCAGCCTGGTACGCTTGCCGTGGCGAAAAATTCCGACGGCGGCGGTGCAGGTCAGCATGCACCCGCAGGAAGGCATGCCGGCGAGCATCGCCGACCCGCGTCATCTGTTGATCAAGGTCATTGATGGATTGAAGGCCGAGGGTTATCACCCGGTGATGGCTTGCGAGCTGGAGTTCTACCTGCTCGATGCCAAGCGCGATCAAAACGGTCGGCCGCAACCGGCGCTGGATGCGGACGGTGGTCGACCGAGGCACACCCAGGTCTATGGCCTGCGTGAACTGGAGCAGATCGAACCGTTTCTGGCCGACCTGTACGCGGCGTGCAAACTCCACGGCATTCCGGCGCGCACGGCGATTTCCGAATACGCCCCAGGCCAGGTGGAAATTACCCTGGAACACGGCGATGCCTTGCTGGCGATGGATCAGGCCGTGCGCTACAAGCGCCTGGTCAAGGCCATCGCTCACCAGCACGGCATGCAGGCCACGTTCATGGCCAAACCCTTCGATCATCTGGCAGGCACAGGCATGCACATGCACGTCAGCATCGCCGATGCCGAAGGCCGTAACCTCTTCGCTTCCGAAGACCCGGCGGGCACCCCGCTGCTGCGCACGGCCATCGGCGGCATGCTCGCTTCCCTGCTCGACTCGCTGCTGCTGTTCTGCCCCAACGCCAACTCCTACCGGCGCTTCCAGGCCAACAGCTATGCACCGCTGGCCCCGACCTGGGGTGTCGACAACCGTACCGTCAGCCTGCGCGTACCGGGCGGCCCGGCCAACAGCCGGCACATCGAACACCGCATCTGCGGCGCCGATGCCAACCCGTATCTGGCGGCGGCGGCGATCCTGGCCGGTATTCATCGTGGCATTCGCGAGGACCTTGACCCTGGGGAACCGGTGCAGGGCAACGGCTATGCGCAGGCCACGCAGTTGCTGCCCACCGACTGGCTGACCTCGCTGACGGCGCTGGAGCATTCGGCGTGGGCGCGGGATGCGTTGGGGCAGGATTTTCTGGGGGTGTACCTGGCGGTCAAGCGGGCCGAGTATCGACAGTTCATGGCAGAGGTGGGTGAGCAGGATTGGCGGTGGTATCTGACGCAGGCGTAATCCGCCCGGCCAGCCATACGCAATCCCCCTGTGGGAGCGGGCTTGCTCGCGAAAGCGGTGTGTCATTCACCCCTCATGGTGGCTGGCACGGCCCCTTCGCGAACAAGCCCGCTCCCACAGGGTCAGTGCTCGTTTCTCTATCTCTTTCGTCTGGACATCGTCATGACTCAACGCCCCCATTCCTATTACACCGCCACCCTCAACCACGAGACCGACTACCCCACCCTGCAAGGCCAGCATCGGGTTGATGTGGTGATCATCGGCGGTGGTTTCACCGGCGTCGCCACCGCGGTCGAACTGGCGGAAAAAGGCCTGAAAGTGGCCATCGTCGAAAGTCACAAGATCGGCTGGGGCGCTACCGGGCGCAACGGTGGCCAGGTCACCGGCAGCCTCTCGGGGGACGAAGCGATGCGCAAACAGATGCGTCGCACCCTGGGCGATGAGGTCGACGATTTCATCTGGAACCTGCGCTGGCGCGGGCACCAGATCATCCAGCAGCGGGTCGAGAAATACGCCATCGCCTGCGACCTCAAGCACGGCCATCTGCATGCGGCCTACAAGCCGAGCCACATGGACGGTTTGCGCAAGGACTACGACGAAGCCGTGCGGCGCGGTATGGGTGACGAGGTCAGCCTGCTCGACCGCAGCCAGGTCCGCGACCTGCTGCAAAGCGACCTGTACCACGGCGCGATCAAGAACACCCGCAACATGCACCTGCACCCGTTGAACCTGTGCATCGGCGAAGCACGGGCGGCGCAGAGCCTGGGGGCACTGATCTTCGAGAACAGCGAAGTGCTGGAGATCATCCATGGCGACGGCGTTCACAAGAGCCCAGGCGTGCGCACCGCCCACGGCCGCATCGATGCCAATCAAGTGCTGCTGGCCGGCGACGTCTACCACAAGCTCGAACCGGGCCAGCTCAAGGGCAAGATCTTCCCGGCCATGGGCGGTATCGTCACCACTGCGCCACTGGGCGATCTGGCCAAACAGATCAACCCCGAAGACCTGGCGGTGTACGACTGCCGTTTCGTGCTCGACTACTATCGCCTGACCGCCGACGGTCGCCTGTTGTTCGGTGGCGGCGCCAACTACAGCGGCAAGGATTCCCGGGACATCGCCGCCGAACTGCGGCCGTGCATCGAGCAGACGTTCCCGGCGCTCAAAGGCGTGGCCATCGATTATCAATGGAGCTGCGCGATGGGCATCGTCATCAATCGCATCCCGCAACTGGGCAAGCTCTCGGACAACGTCTGGTACTGCCAGGGCTACTCCGGCCACGGCATCGCCACCACCCACATCATGGGTGAAATCATGGGCCGGGCGATCACCGGGCAACTGCAGCAGTTCGACACCTTCGCCGCCTGCCAACACATCCGCGTGCCCATGGGCGACCTGCTCGGCAACCCGATGCTGGCGGCGGGCATGTGGTACTACCAGATGCTCGAGCGGTTGCGCTGAGGCGTCAGTCAGTGACGGCCCCTTCGCGGGCAAGCCCGCTCCCACAGGTTCTTGGGCGAACACAGCCTGTGTGTACGACCCATATCCCTGTGGGAGCGGGCTTGCCCGCGAAGGGGCCAGGCCATTCAATGCAAAACGATCAGACCTCCACTTGCACCACCTCAATGCCCAGCGCCCGATAGTCCTCGATATTTCCCGAGGCCACATGCCGTTCGGTCATCAGCGTGTGCAACCGTGAACACGGCGCGACCACGAACGGCTCCACCGCCCCCAGTTTGTCCGCCGTGGTCACCGCAATCACATGGGACGCGCTGTCGAGCATCGCCTGCTTCACCGGCACCTCGTCGTAGTGCAGGGAACTGATGCCCACTTGCGGGTGAATCGCGCACACCCCGGTGAACAACAGATCAGCCTTGATCCCTTCAAGCAAACGCAAGGTCTCATGGCCGCTGGCCGACATCGTCGCCGGATTGAGTTGCCCGCCCGCCAGAATCACCTTGATGCCTTTGTACTCGGACAAAGTGATCGCGGTCATGGGCGAGGCGGTCACGGCAGTGATGCAAATGTCCGGAGGCAGCAACCGCGCGATCTGCAAGGTGGTGGTGCCGGAATCGAACATCACGATCTGCCCGTCCTCGACCCGATTGGCCGCCACTTGCGCGAGACGGGTCTTGACCTCATCGGTCTCGCTGATGCGGGTGAAGTAATCCTTGCCGGTGTCCTTGGGCCGCGGCAACGCCCCGCCGTGCACCCGCTGCACCAGGCCGGCGCTGGCCAGGTCCGACAGATCGCGGCGGATGGTGTCTTCGGAAACGGCAAAATGCTGGCTCAACTCGGAGGCCATGACCTTGCCGTCGCGTTCGAGGATCAGGAGGATTTTCTGCCGGCGCAGTTGCGGGAGTTCGGCTTGGGAATGGTCTGCGTGCATGGATGCGCCTGTTTATGCGTGAGTCTGCGTGTTTTGGCGAGAGTAGCCAAACCGCAGGGCGAACACAAACCGGCAGGTATCATTTCTTTCGATCTTTCAAATCATGACGGGGAATTTTTTATTTGCACGGCGGCTGTTCAGAATGGCGCCATCAACACTGTTCCGGATGGCAACTTCATGAATCTCAATTTCGCTTTCGCCTGCATGATCGTGGTTTCGTTCACCATCGCCCTGGTGCACACCTGATCGGTCAATCGGCGAAAAGCCTGACCCCGGTCATATTTGATCTATACCCAATGCTGGCATGCTCTGGATCCGGGCGCTTGAAGGCGCTCCCCAGGCACTTGATCTCTTGAACAGTGGTGGACAAACGGATGTCCGCCTGGAGATTTACCAGCATGAAAGCATTGAAGATAGCCGCGAGCGACAGCGTACACGGCAGTTTCCTGACCGCCCGCGAAGTCATCCCGATCACCCACACCGACTACACCGACGTTGCGGTCGCGGTGTTCTCCGTCGAAGACGTGATGGCCGGCGCCCTGGAAACCCTGCAACGCACCGGCTTCGATATTCCGATTTTCCTGGTCACCGCTCCCGGTACCGGCACCCGCGCCCGGGACGTCTACAAGCATCTGGAAGACGTGCTGCTGCAGGTCAACGGGATTTTCGACCCCTCCAGCAACAACGCCCAGTACCACGGCCATCAGCTGGAAACGGCGGCCAAGGCCTATGAAGATAGCCTGCTGCCACCCTTTTTCGACACCCTCAAGCGCTACACCGAATCGGCCAACGCCACGTTCGCCTGCCCCGGCCATCAGGGCGGGCAGTTTTTCCGCAAGCATCCGGCGGGCAGGCAGTTTTTCGATTTCCTGGGCGAAACGGTGTTTCGCGCCGACATGTGCAACGCCGACGTCAAGCTCGGCGACCTGCTGATCCACGAAGGCCCGGCGCTCACGGCGCAAAAGCACGCGGCCAAGGTGTTCAACGCCGACAAGACTTACTTCGTGCTCAACGGCACCTCCGCCTCGAACAAGGTGGTCACCAACGCCCTGCTCACACCCGGCGACCTGGTGCTGTTCGACCGTAACAACCACAAATCCAACCACCAGGGAGCGCTGATCCAGGCCGGTGCCACGCCGGTGTATCTCGAAACTGCGCGCAACCCGTATGGCTTCATCGGTGGCATTGATGCCCACTGTTTCGAAGAAGCGTATCTGCGCGAACTGGTGAGCGAAGTCGCGCCGGAAAAAGCCGACCTGCCACGGCCATTTCGCCTGGCGATCATTCAGTTGGGCACCTACGACGGCACCGTTTACAACGCCCGGCAGGTGGTCGATCGCATCGGCAAACTGTGTGACTACATCCTGTTCGATTCGGCGTGGGTCGGTTACGAACAGTTCATTCCAATGATGAAGGACTGCTCGCCGCTGTTGCTGGAGCTCACCGAAAACGATCCCGGCATCTTTGTCACCCAATCAGTGCACAAACAGCAGGCCGGGTTCTCCCAGGCTTCGCAGATCCACAAGAAGGATCGCCACATCAAGGGCCAGGCACGCTACTGCAACCATCATCGGTTGAACAACGCGTTCATGGCCCAGGCGTCGACCAGCCCGTTCTACGCGATTTTCGCCTCGCTGGACGTCAACGCGCGCATCCATTCCGGCCGCAGCGGCCTGCGTTTGTGGGAAGACTGCGTCAGGTTCGGGATCGATGCGCGCAAGTTGATCCTCGAAGCCTGCACCATGGTCAAGCCGTTCGTCCCCGACACCATCGACGGCCGCGCCTGGGAGGACTACCCCACCGAAGAGATTGCCGCCGACCTGCGCTTCTTCGAGTTTCATCCGAAGGATCGCTGGCACGCTTTTGCCGGCTACGCGGAAAAACAATATTTCATCGACCCCTGCAAGTTGCTCTTCACCACGCCGGGGATTGATCCGGTGGACGGCAGCTACACGGACTTCGGCATTCATGCCGGCATCCTCGCCAACTTCCTGCGAGAGAACGGCATCGTTCCGGAAAAATGCGACCTGAACTCGATCCTGTTCCTGCTGACCCCGGCCGAGGACTGGGCGAAGATGACCCACCTCGCCTCGCAGATTGCCCGTTTCGAGCGATTCGTCAGCGACGACGCGCCGATGAGTCGGGTGCTGCCGGGCATCTATGCGCAGCATCAGGAACGTTATCGCAACTACACCATTCGCCAACTCTGCCAGGAAATGCACGACCTCTACCGCAACCACAACGTCCAGCAATTGCAGAAGGCGATGTTCCGCAAGGAACACTTCCCGAAAAAGGCCATGGACCCACAGGCCGCGCAGATCGAGTACATCCGCGGCAATGTCGAACTGGTGGCCTTGGCCGATGCGGATGGCCGTATCGCGGCTGAAGGCGCGCTGCCCTACCCGCCGGGCGTGCTGTGCGTGGTGCCGGGGGAAATCTGGGGTGGCGCGGTGTTGAAATACTTTTTGGCGCTGGAGGAAGGGATCAATGCCCTGCCCGGTTTCACGCCGGAGCTGCAGGGTGTGTATTTGAAGGAGGATGGGGGGCGGATTCGTGCTTATGGCTATGTGATCAAAACCTGAAGCCGATGTGTTTCTGTTGTGGGAGTTCGCTCGTGAAGGGTTCAGGGGCAACGCGTTCAGCCATCAGGCCCGCGTTATCGTTGACGTCCATCGCGAGTGAACTCGCTCCTACAAGTGGGCCACCTGGCCGGCGGTTACCAGTGCTTTCAAGGATGCATCGAACTGTTTGAGGGCATCCACCTGCAATTGGGTTTGCTGATCGATCTGCGCGGCGATCTGCGGTGCGGCTTTGCCGTGTACCCACACCGACGGCATCTGCTGGGTCCGTGAGCCTTCGGCCTGGCCGATGTACTGCAGGTTGGCATCGTAGAACTTGGCCATGAAACGCGCTTCGACCTGATTGTTGCGCTTGGACACCAGGCGGCTGAAGGTGTCGAGCATCACCACCACATCCGGGTGCGCTTGCACCGCCGCGTCAAGGTTGTCGTAGACCGTCACCGATGTGAATTGCTTCTGCAACGACCCCATCAACCAATTGATCGCCCGCTGCGGGTCGGAACTGTCGACGAAGGCCTTGGCGATGCGCGCATCCATCTGCGGGTTCTTCGCACCGTTCACCGCCACTGAGTGGTAGCTCTCCAGGTACTGCTGGGTGTTGAGGGTGTTTTCGCTGTAGAGCACCGCCACCGTTCTGGCCTGCTGCAAACTGACGGCGCTGTCGGCGATGGGCAGGAAACGGCAGGACGGATCGGCCGCATTGGCCGGGGCGGTGACGGCAAAACTGGCGCTGAACACGGCGACAAACGCCAACAGGGTCGAAATTCTCATCGCGCTGATTCCTTCAAAGGCGAGCTCGGTATAACGCTATCCTCCTCCTATGACAGAAAAACAGAACTTGCATTCTTTAATGATAGATATCGAGCAAATGAATGGTTGCTATCAGCGCCAGCCTCGCCCTCATGCCGGTTGTACGCACGCCCCCGCTTGCGGCACCAGGTTGATATCGACTCGACGGTTTGCCGCGCGTCCGGATGTCGAGTCGTTGCTGGCAATGGGTTGACTGTCAGCCAGGCCTTGGACGGCAAAACAACTGTCGGGGATGTCACCCATGCGCTGCATCCATCCGCGTACCGCCAGGGCTCGAGCCTGGGACAGCTCAAGGTTTTGCCCAGGATTGCCCCGGTCATCCGAATGCCCGCTGATGACGATCAACCAGCCGGGCTGAGCCTTGATGTCGACCAGCGCATTGATCAGGACCTTGGTCGAATCGGGCTTGAGTTCGGCGCTGCCGGCGTCGAACAGGGCCAGGCTGTCCAGGCGCACGGGTGCGGGGAGCGTCTTGTCCTGCGGGAAAAGCCCCGCCAATTGCTGTACATCCTGACTGTTCGCAGCAATGCCCCACCACACCCCTCCTGCCAGCAGGAACAGGGCTGGCGCGGTGAATGCCCACAGAGCGCCACGTCGTCTCTTCGGCTGGATGACCGGCATCGGGCGACTCGGCCAGATCATGACGGGCGTCACAGGGTACGGCATGGGGGACGGCATCGGGCTGCTCATCGACAGTTGCAGCGCGCCGTTCGATGTAGTGTTGCGTTGCAAACGCTGGATCAGGCCTTCGACCTGGTGACGCAGGGCCTGCAATGTCACCAGAGGAGCCGGCAACTGGTGATCCAAACGTAGCTGCACACGCAGTAACTCGTCGTCCAGATGGACCAGGGCAGGCACACTCTGAGTATTGAGCGGCAGGCTGCGCAGCAACGATTGCAACTGTGCGAAGAGCCAGGCCAGGATGTCCATTCGCGCCGATGGCATGGGTGGCCACAGGCTCGACCATTCAACGCCCAGAGCATCCAGCAGTGCCATGCCCTGGGCCATTGCTTGCGGTCCCTGGCATTGGCTGCGCGCCAGGACGAAGGCCGCCACCGAATGCAAATCCGCCCCGTTGCGCTGAAACAGCGTCAGGCACAACTGCTCTACCCTGAACCAGTCCACGTCCGGGCACGCCGGGTGGCTGAGCTTGGTCAGTTCCGCCTGCAGCGCCGCATACTCGGCGAAATCCCGGGGATCGCCGCCCACTTCAATCCGCATTTCAAATAACCCTGTCATCCTGCCTCCCTTGCTTCACTCATTCGATCAAGACAGCCATTGCTGGCGTTTCAGATGACGCACCAGCACCTTGCCTTCGGCCGCTACGGTGGTGCCGAAACTCACCCGCTGGCCGCTTTTGAGCTGCGCTTGCAGCCCGAACTCCAGATGCCCCGGCTGCACCTGCTCCAGCAGCTCGATGGTGATGCTTGCCAACCGGGGTTCGTACTTGAGCAGGGTTTTTTCCATGGTCGCCATCATTCCGTGGGCCGTCCCGGGCAGGCCTTGCAGGATCACGCCCATGTCCGGAAGCCCGTAATCGGGCAGATGGGACAGTGCGCCGGCACGGCTGTTGAGGATCCGTTGCACGTTGTCCAGTACTGACAGGGTGTGCTGGTCCTCTTCGTTGACTTGATGCAGGTCCAGGCCGCCATCGAAGGTCTGCAACAGGGTTTCGTAGAGTGACGGGCTCAAATCGGGCATGGGTTACTCCTTGGCCAATGCACGCAAGGTCAGACGGTTATCGCCCAACTCGACGACCCGCGCCCGGTCCGGGTTGAGGTCATCGCGGGTCAGGGTCAGCCGCCAGTTGTTGAGGTGGGTATCCGGTTGGCGAAACAGCGCGACCACCGAAACGACCTTGGCCTCCTTGTCCATCGGCACACTCAGTTGCGTGCCTTCACCGGGCTTGACCACCAGGGTGCGCGTTTCCAGCAGGTCGCTGCGCAGCACGCTGTCGTCATCGCCGAGCAGGCTGTCGTAGCTGGCCTTCTCCAGCGCTTTGCCATCACGCAGTTGATACACCCGCACCAACGTCGGCACCGACAGGGCGTTCATGTCCTGCAAATGGGTGTTCATCCCTGCCCGTGCACTGAAGTCCAGGTGCAGGGTTTTCACCTGTTTGTAGAAAATCGCCTGGGTGGTCGAGGTGGTGGAGTCGCTTATGGATTGGGTCAGTCCGCAGCCGGTGAGCAGTGCGCCGAGGGCTGCGACCGTCACGCAATGTTTAACTGAACGAGACATGGTGAATGTCCTTGTCGATGGGAGTGGTTTCAAGGCCTTGGTAGCGGCCCAGGTTGAGGGTGACAGTGTCGCCTTGCGTGTCCTGCCAGGCGTCACCTCCGAGCCCCAACAGGCCGGTCATGCCAAGCAATACCGGCGTAGTGCCCAGCACCGGTGGCGGCAAGCTGCGTACCGGCAGGGACAATTGCAGCCTGGCGGTGCAACGCCAGCCCAGGTACACCCGCAGCAATACCAGCAGGTCCTTGTGAATCTGGCCGCCCGGCAACCAGCCCCGTGCTTCGTCGAGATCATGGGTGTACAGCGCCAACTGCAACTGACTGTTGACGTCGTAGCCGACCGGCCCCAATGGTGTGCCCTGGGACAAACCCACCGGATGTTGCGTGGACAGGCTGGCCGGCTGCGTGAGGACAACTGTCTGCGGCCAGTGCGCCCTCACCTTCGCTTGGGTATTGGGAGCGAGCAGTGTCACCAGCGAGGTGATGCCCTCGGCATTGCGGGTCGGCAGGCGCATCACGCTGAGCAGCGCCAGGAACCGCGAAATCGGCGTGGCGATGCGCTCGGCCGTGCCCGGAATCCCCAAACCGATCAGGCCTAGCAAGCATTGCGAGGTCGCATCGATGGCGCCCGCTTCGAAGGTGGCCGGGTACGAGTACTTGCGCCAGATCCGATAGAACTGGGTGAAGATCCGGTGATTGAACATATCGAGGAAGGCTTCCAGCGCTTCATGGCCTTCCCGGCGCTGGGCGATATCGTCGAGAAAAGTCGTCGGCAACGGCGAATCCACGCCATACAAACCCAGCAGACGCGTGCGTACCGTGGCCGGTCGCTGCGGCTGACGTTCGTCAAATTCGATGGCCTTGAGTTCGCTCACGGGAAAGCCCATCCCCGGGTCGGGCCGAAAACGTACCGGGTCGTCCGCCGGGTGCGTAGTGCTGCCCAGTGGCGGGTGATCCGGCGTTGCCTGCTCCAGCAATTGGCAGAAGCGGTACAGATTGGCCTCGGCCACTCGCCCTTCCAGCGCCTGGAGCACTCCGCTGGCGGTCAGCCGGGAATACGCTGACTGTGGTTCTCGTTCCATCGCAGGCACTTTCCAGTAGGTTGAAGGACCAGCGTGAGCTGGTTGAACAGATGAATGTCGGCGTACAACTCGAAAAAGCGATTGAGCATTTCGCCGAACAGGCTGATATCGCCCTCGCCGCAAAAGCCGTTGCTGTCCAGGGTGACTTCGATGTCCACGCCGCGTAGCAGAAAACCCTTTTCAAAGCGCTGAATAAGGTGGTGCTTGACCTCGATGATTGCCGCCAGTCGACGCCGGTTGAGTTCGCTGCCGGTCCAGTCGTAGAGCGCCAGGGTGCCGCGCAGGACCTCGGCGTTGTCGAGCATGGGCAGAAAGTTGGAGCCCAGGTGGCTGAGGACGCGCCAGTGGAAGCGGTCGCGGTTGGGGGGGTAGCAAGGCAAGGTGGGGGCGCAGAGATTGCGTACGCGCACGCTGGTATCGGACGCATTCACCTGCGCGTCGAGCAAAGTGCTTTGCAATGCTTTACGCGGCAGCTGGCCGTTGGTGCCGGTCAAGCGCAGGGACAGGTTTTGACTGTGCTCCAGCAGGTCCTTGTCGAAGCCTTCGCCGCCGAGGATCAGCCAGGTGTCATGCAGGCCATTGGCACCTTGCTTCAACCGCGTATGGAAGTAACGTTCCGGCGCCTCGTCGCGCAACATGCCACCCTTGTGGCGGAAACTGCTGAAGGGCACATAGTCGTGGCGCTCTGCGTTTTTCGATGCGGTGACACGGTCCACCGAGTAGATCTCGGTGTGCCCGTCCTGCAAGCGCATGGGTCGTAGCAGGTAATCGGTCTGCAAAGGTGTCAGGGGCAGCGGGTCGGAATCGAGCGTAAACAGATTGATCACCGGCACCGAATGCAGGCGGATGTGCTCGGCACTCAGGTTGAACGCTTGGGGCCACGGCTCGCGCAGCACCACTTCCAGTTCGAACCAGTCTGTGCCCGGCGCCAGGTTCAGATGTTCCAGCCCACACAGGGTCACGAACATGAACTTCTCGCGGAAGGTGAAATACTCCAGCAGCAGCTGGTAGCCACTGAAGGCGCTGTCACCCTTGGGCCACAAGCGTTCCTCATCGGCGAAGCCCTTGGCTTTGAAACGTCCCTCTAACGGATACCGATCCAACTGGCCGGGCACTCGCACATACATGGCTTGCGTATTGAGGGTCAGTGCCTGATGCAGTGCACTGGCCAGCGGTGCGTCGGCACTCAGGTACAGCGGCAAACGGCTGAGGTCGATCTCGCTCCAGGTGGCCATGGCCCCACGGGCGAAGCGCAGTCGCAGCAATGAACGCCCGTCCGGCTCGTGATCCAGGCGCACAGATTCCAGGGCCAATGGCCGCAGTGTCAGGTCTTGGGTCGTGGTGTATTGGCAACGAGTCTGCCGCGGGCCGATGGGCTGCGACAGCACTTCGAAGCCGGTCGGGATTGTTTCGCTCTGTTTCATCTCATCGATCGCCGGCGCCAGCTCGACAATGGAAAGTGATGGAATGGTGCGCAAATAATGCGGCCACAACAGGCTGACAAGGCCTTCGGTCAACTCCGGCAGGTCATCGTCGAGCTTTTCGCGCAAGCGTCCCATCAGGAAGGCAAAGCCCTCGAAAAGACGTTCCACATAGGGATCGGTCGCACCCGGCTTGTCCAGGTTCAGGTACGCCGCACGATCGGGAAAGGCCTCGGCGAACTCCCGACCGGCCTCACGCAGGTAGCGCATCTCAGCGTCGAAGTAATGCAGCGTCGGATTGTCCTTGCTCATGGTTGAAATCCTTTTGAAATGATGTTCAGCCGCAGAGCACTGCGGCGCGTATTGGATCGATGGCCACCAGTGCAGCCAACAGCGCCTCCATGCGCCGGTTCAGGGTGGTTTTGTCGGCGTCGTTGCGTTGCGCTTTGAGACGCAAGAGCTTGAGCAGGCGAGCCTTGACCTCGAACCCGAGTTGCGGCTCCCACGCCGCCAGCCCGTGGTGCTGAGCCTTGGCGTCCAGCTCACCCAACAGATGCAGGGCCAAGTCGTTCTTGCCGTATTGCTCGGCCACCCGTGCCATCAGCAACTGCAGCAGCCAGCGCTCGCGGCCGGTGTGGATGCCGGGGCGTTCCGCCAGCCAGGCCAGTGCTGACTCGACGCCCTTGCAGTCGGCCTGCGCCAGGGCTTCGCTCTGCAGCGACAGGATGTCGGTATTCGTACCTGCCGGCGCGGCGGACGGCGCAGGCAGCCACTGCTGCGGGTGATTGCCACTGACCTGGCGGGCGATCCATTCAAGGGTGGCCTCATCGGCCATCGGTGTGCCGTCGCTCCAGCGCAAGTGCTCCAGGCCCGGCAGCCGCTCAATGAACATGCCCAGATCACGCTTGACGATATCGGCCCAGCCATCCTGGGGCGCCGGTTGCTTGCTCAGCGCCTGACAGGCGTACCACTGCAGATCCAGCCAGAAATGATTCACACCCTCGGCGAACACCCGCTCGACCTGATCGAGCAGCTCGCTCCAGCTCTGTTGCAGATACAGCCGCTTGAGCTGCGCCCGGTATTCACCACGGGGCGGTGCCAGGCGGCTGATTCCGTTTGCGTCGTGGGGTGGCGCCTGATGCACGGTGTCCCAACGCAGGCTTTTCATTAGTCGATGCGCAGCCAACAAACCTTGCGGTTTCTCACGCAGGTACCCGGCGAGTGCCCGGCCGGTGTCCAGCAAATCACGCCCGGACTTGATTGCCGTTGAACCGGGTGCGGTCGATTGCGCATTGCTGTCATGACTGGCGCTGTTCTGCGGCACCAGCGCATCCACTCCGCCGGACTGCGCCAGACGTGCGGACAAGGCGCCATACAACGCGCCCAGCTCCGGGCGCTGATCCTGCGGCCATGCGTCCAGCCCACGCTCCAGCCAGGCCAAAGCAGCCACCGTGCGCTCCGCCTCGTCCTTGACCACTTCCGGATACAGCGACAGGCAGTCCAGCACCTTGGCGCCGGTGAGCCATTCCAGTGACAACTTGCGGCTATTGGGCCGCACCGGCAGTACGTCGCCGGCATAGCGCTCGATCAGGGCCGCGAGCAGACTCAAGCCATCGGCCAGCCCCGCCTCCCCGTCCTTTTGCAAGCGCGCCCACAAGTAATAGGTGGCAACACGCAGATCCTTGCAGCGCTGGGTGAGCAACTTTTCCGCCAGTTGAATCACCAGGTCGACATCCGCCCCGGACAGCTTGTTGACCTCCTCTCGCATTTGCTGGAAGTCATCGTCGTAGCCTGGGTCTTCACCCACGGGCGACGCCTCGCTGATCGGCAGTAGCCAGGGTTGCCATTGCTCCAACTGTGAGTGAGCCAGGGTGACGGCATCGCGCTCGCCGAGGCAGCGGGCGATCAGGGCGCGCAGGTTCATTGGAAACTCCGGTTTTTCGCCACGGCTGCTTCGTTTTCACCGAGGAAGATCTGCTTGGGCAACTTGAAGTCGCGCAACTTGAGCAGCGCCAACGGCCCTGCCCCCAGTTCCGTGCGCAGGTTCCAGGTCAGGTCGATGCCATCTGGTGCCTTCAGTTGCAGGCGATATTGGCTGTGGCTGTCGTTGAGTGGCGTGACCTGGGCTTGTTCCAACAGACGGATCAGGCCCCAGGTGCCCTCGAAATCGCCGTACAGCCGTTCGTTGGCGCGCACGCTGGTCCAGCTCAGGCGCGTGCCCGGGTGGCTGGTGAAGCCCGGCCATTTGAAGCGTTGCCAGCTTTCCTTCTGGTTGAAGTATTCGTGCTTTTCGCCGTTGAGGATGAAGGTGGTCTGCACCACGTCGCGCACCGGTTTGCCGCGCAACTCGAAGCTAATGCCCATGCCGCCGTCGGTGTAGAGCGCGTCGGCCAGGTGGCTGAGCTGATTGATCGCGGTGAGGAACTGCGGGTTGAAACGCAGGCCCTGGCTGTGTCGCGAGTCGGCGACCCAGCGGCTGCCTTCCTTACGTAAAACGCCGCTCAATTGCTGCTGCAAAAACT